>Ga0154532_15_pt1 | contig 5330 bp, 10 predicted proteins | sample RifGroE2_FD_105675 | JGI IMG/M metagenome (GOLD analysis project Ga0154532, IMG submission 105675) | Candidatus Edwardsbacteria bacterium GWE2_54_12 | reverse complement strand
GACGGCGGGTGTGCCTAAGTTGCAGGGGATTGGGGATCTGCTGGGTGTTGCGGCGCAGTTTCAGGTTGAAGTTGGCCTCGGTCTCCTCCTTCAGCTTCTGCTCCACTTCGGCCCGGGTCATCTCCCGAAGCTCTTTGGTCTTTTTCATTTCGTCACCTCGATATGGCGATGGCGCGGAACCATCCTGGTTTTAATGGGCAATTTGTGGGAAGCCAGCAGCATGGCCTTCTTGGCGGTGGCCTCTGGGATCCCGCCGATCTCGAACATCACCCGGCCCGGCTTGACCACGGCCACCCAGTGATCGGGGGCCCCTTTGCCCTTGCCCATCCTGGTCTCGGCCGGCTTGGAGGTCACCGGTTTATCGGGAAAGATCCTGATCCAGACCCGGCCGCCTCTCTTGATGAATCTGGTCATGGCCACCCGGGCCGCCTCTATCTGCCGGTCGGTGATCCAGGCGGCGTCCAGCGATTGGAGCCCGAATTCACCGAAAGCTACGTAATGTCCCCTGGTGGCCAGGCCGCACCTGCGTCCCCTTCTTTGTTTGCGGTGTTTTACCCGCTTTGGCATCAACATAGTGTTTTACAACTCCAGAAAGTCGGTTAATTATTCCTATTTGGCTACCGCCTGCTTGCCCAGCACCTCGCCCTTGAATATCCAGACCTTGATCCCGATGCAGCCGAAGGTGGTGTGCGAGGTGGAGGTGGCGTAATCGATATCGGCCCGGAGGGTATGCATGGGCACCCGGCCCTCGCGGTAGCTTTCGGTTCGGGCGATCTCGGCCCCTCCCAGGCGCCCGCCGCAGGCGATCTTGATCCCGTAGGCCCCCATTCGGAGCGTGCTCTGAACGGCCTTCTTCATGGCCCGGCGGAAGGAGATCCGCTGTTCCAGCTGGCGGGCGATATTGTCGGCCACCAGGCGGGCATCCATCTCGGGCACCTTTATCTCGGAGATATTCAGGTGGACCTCCTTCTGGGCGGTCAGGTGCTGGATCTCGGCCTTAAGCTTCTCGATCTCGCCGCCCTTGCGGCCGATGACGATGCCCGGCCTGGAAGTGTGGATGGTCACCGTCACCCGCTTGGATGTCCTTTCGATCTCTATCTTGGAAATGCTGGCATTCATCAGCTTCTGCCGCAGGTAGCGCCGGATCCTCTCGTCCTCCTCCAGCAGGCTGGCAAAATCATTCTTGGCGAACCACCTGGAGTCCCAGGTCTTGATGATCCCCAGCCTTAACCCTATGGGATGTGTCTTCTGACCCAAACCTTTACCTCCGTTAATTTATTTAGCCTGGTCGGAAACCCGAACCAAGAGATTACTGGTGCGCTTCAGCCGGCGGTCGGCCCGGCCCCGGGCCCGGGGGCGGAACCGCTTCATGATGATGCCCTCGTCCACCCTGATCTCGGATATCCTCAGGGTATCGGGATCGGCCTTGGCGTTGCCGGCGGTCTCCACCGCCGAGGCCACCGCCGATTTGACAGCCTTGGCCAGGTGGGGGCTGCCCGATTTGGGAACGAATTTGAGTATCGACAGGGCTTCGTTGCATTTCTTGCCCCTGATCAGGTCGGCCACCGCCCTCATCTTCCGGGGGGTGACCCGGATATGCCTTTTTCTGGATAATGCTTCCATCTTCTATCTGTCGCTCCTTATGCCTTGGTGGCCGCCGGGGCCGCCGCTGCAGCTGCCGGTATGGCGGCGGTAGTGGTCTCGGTCCTTTTCTTTTTGTCCACTTCCTTGCCGACCGCCCCGTGCTTGCGGAAGGTCCGGGTGGGCGCGAATTCGCCCAGCTTGTGCCCCACCATATTTTCGGTGATATATACCGGGATGAATTTATTGCCGTTGTGGACCGCGATGGTATAGCTGACGAATTCGGGTGGCACCATGGAGCGCCGGGCCCAGGTCTTGATGACCTTCTTTTCCCCGGAGGCCACCAGGGCCTCGATCTTGGCCAGCAGTTTGGGATCGATATAGGGTCCTTTTTTAAGGGAGCGGGACATTATTTTCTCCTCTTAAGGATGAATTTACTGGTTGTCTTCTTCTTCTTTCTGGTCTTTTTGCCCTTGGACAGCAGGCCCTTGGAACTGCAGGGATGCCTGCCGCCGGAGGATTTTCCCTCGCCACCGCCCATCGGGTGATCATGCGGGTTCTTGGCCACGCCCCGGCTGTGGGGTTTGACGCCCAGCCAGCGGTTGCGCCCGGCCTTGCCGATGGAAATATTCTCGTTTTCCAGGTTGCCCACCTGTCCCAGGGTGGCCATGCACTCCAGCCGGACCAGGCGGACCTCGCCCGACGGCAGACGAAGGTGGGCGTTCTCCCCTTCCTTGGCCATCAGCTGGGCCGAGCCGCCGGCGGTCCGGACCATCTGCCCGCCCTTGCCCTTTTTAAGTTCGATGTTATGGATGGCGCTGCCCAGGGGGATCTCGGACAGGGGCATGCAATTGCCGACTTTGATATCGATGCCTGAGCCGGACAGGATCTTGTCGCCCACCGTCAGTCCCAGGGGAGCGATGATATAGCGCCATTCGCCGTCGGCATATTTCAGCAGCGCTATGCGGCAGGAACGGTTGGGGTCGTATTCAATGGCGGCCACGGTGGCCGGGATGGCGAATTTATTGCGCTTGAAATCTATCAGCCGGTAGGCCCTTTTATGGCCGCCGCCCCGGTGATCGGCCGTCACCCGCCCGTGGCTGTTGCGTCCGCCCGATTTGTTCAGCGATGACAATAAAGACTTTTTTGGTTTTGATGATGTGATCTCGTCAAAACTGTACCCGGTGCGATGACGCATTCCCGGGGTGGTCGGTTTATATGATTTGATAGCCATCTAACGAAGTTCTCCTAAATTTTATATCCCGGAATATTTTTATTTTCCCTAAGCTTCCCACTAAATTCACAAAAGATCCCAAACGGTAAACTAAAATTTTAAAGTTTCAAAACTATTGCTGTGTTGTTTCGGGTCATTTAGTGTGTTTGGTGGGGAAAGTTTAAATGCCTTCGATCATCTCGATCTTCTGGTCCTTGGCCAGGGTGACAATGGCCTTCTTCCAGTCCGGCCTCTTCCCCTGGTTGCGCCCCAGGCGCTTGGTCTTGCCCATCACGTTCATGGTGGTCACTTCCTTGACCTTGACCTTGAACAGCGTTTCCACCGCCTGCTTTATCTGGTGCTTATTGGCATCCCGGGACACTTCGAAACCGTAACGGTTGAATTCCTCGCGGAGGTTGGTGATCTTCTCGGTGATCAGCGGTCTTATGATGATTCTGTAGTTCATTTGGCGAATGCCTCCTTTACGGCTTCCAGGCCCTTCCTGGTAAGGATCACCTTGTCGGCCTTGATGATATCGTAGGGATTGACCTCCCTGACCGGCTTTAAGGTCAGGCCCGGTATGTTGCGTCCTGATTTGCGGACCTCCGGGGAATGGGTCTCGTCCAGCAGCAGAACTTTCTGCCCGCCCATCTCCATGGTCTTGAACAGCTCCACCATCTCCTTGGTCTTGCCGGTGGTCTTAAGCGATTCTATCACCCCCAGCTTGCCGGACTTGAAGCCGTCGGACCAGGCCGAGCGGAGGGCAGCCTTGCGGGATTTTTTGGGAAGCTCCCAGTAATGATCCCGGGGCTCCGGGCCGTGGGCCGCATAGCCTCCCACCATGATGGAGGATCTGGTGCTGCCCTGGCGGGCCCGGCCGGTGCCCTTCTGTTTGAAAGGCTTCTTCCCGCCGCCCCGGACATCGGCCGCATTCTGGGAGCAGGCCGTGCCCTGTCTCTGGTTGTCCAGGTATTCCCTGACCGCCAGATACAGCAGATGCTGATTGGGGCGGGTGCCGAAGACATCCTCCGGAACCTCCAGACTGCCGGATTTCTTCCCCTTATCATCGAACAGATTTACAGATAACATTGATGAATGCTTTCCTTATATCTTATGGATTGACAAGATTCCGTCCGGAGCTCCGGGTACCGCTCCCTTGACCAGAATAATGTTCTTGGACTGATCTACTTTGACCACCTTCAGGTTCCTGACCGAGAATTTAACATCCCCCATGTGCCCGGCCATCTTGGTGCCGGGATACACCCGGCCCGGGGACGAGCCCGAGCCGACGGCTCCGGCATGACGGTTGCGGTCGGTCTGCCCGTGGCTGGCCGGTCCGCCGTGGAATTTATGGCGCTTCATAACGCCGGCGGTGCCTTTCCCCTTGGTGGTACCGGCAACCTTGATCCTGTCGCCGGCGGCAAAAATATCAGCGGTTATCACCTGGCCCAGCTGATAGCCCGCCGTATCGTCAACCCGGAACTCCTGCATCACCTGGACCGGCTGGGCCTTGGATTTGGCCAGATGGCCGGTGATTGGTTTGTTCACCTTGCCGGGCTTCTTGGATCCGAATCCCAGCTGAACGGCGCTGTAGCCGTCCTTGTCCTTGGTTTTGATCTGGGTAACCACGCAGGGCCCGACCTCCAGCACCGTCACCGGAACCATGACGTTGCTCTCGCCGAATACCTGGGTCATCCCGATCTTTCTGCCGATCATTGCGTTCATGATATAGCCTTATTATCGATTCTGAATTCTTGATTCTGTGGGGCAGGCCGGTAAAACTTACAGGCCGCTCTTGATCTCGATATCCACCCCGGCCGGAAGCTCCAGCTTGGTCAGGGCAGTGATGGTCTGGGGGGTGGAGTTGAGAATATCTATCAGCCTTTTGTGGATCCTCCGTTCGAACTGCTCCCGCGATTTCTTGTCGACATGGGTGGAACGGTTGACGGTATAGATCGTCTTCTTGGTCGGCAGGGGAATGGGGCCGGAGATCCTGGCTCCGGTCCGTTTGGCGGTGTTGACGATCTCGGCCACCGACTGGTCCAGCACCGCGTGATCATAGGCCTTAAGTTTTATTCTGATGCTTTGAACTGACACCTTTATATTCCTTTTATCTGATTTCCAAATATTTCCCTCTCCGTTGCCGGGAGGGCAGTCCTATTCCATTATCTCGGTGACGGTTCCGGCGCCCACGGTGCGGCCGCCCTCGCGGATGGCGAACTTCAGGCCCTTCTCCATGGCGATGGGGGTCAGCAGGTCGCCCTCGATGGTGACGTTGTCCCCCGGCATGATCATCTCCACTCCCTTGGGAAGGCTCAAGTTGCCGGTGACGTCGGTGGTCCTGAAGAAGAACTGAGGCCGGTAGCCGGTGAAGAACGGGGTATGCCGTCCACCCTCCTCCTTGGTCAGCACATACACCTCGCCCTTGAACTTCTTATGGGGGGTGATGCTCTTGGGGGCCGCCAGCACCATCCCCCGCTCCAGGTCCGTCTTCTCGATGCCACGCAGCAGAACCCCAACGTTGTCCCCGGCCTGG
>Ga0154532_11_pt1 | contig 7449 bp, 4 predicted proteins | sample RifGroE2_FD_105675 | JGI IMG/M metagenome (GOLD analysis project Ga0154532, IMG submission 105675) | Candidatus Edwardsbacteria bacterium GWE2_54_12 | reverse complement strand
TCAGCGTGGATCTGACGATCCCGCTGGTGTCGGCCTCGCAGGCCCCGGCGCGGAACGCCGATGGCTGGAACAACGAAAACGTAACAGTCGGCTTTGAATGCTCCGATGCCATGTCCGGGATAAAGAGCTGCCCCGGCGCTATGACGTATTCGGCGGAAGGGATCGCTGTCTCCACCTCGGTGCGGGCCTGGGACTTGGCGGGAAATTATCGGGATAGCGCGGTCAGCGGTATCAATATAGACAAAACCCCGCCTGTCAGTACGGCGGGTGTTTCGGGCATATACAGGAACGGCTGGTATTCGTCCACTGTCGCGATCGTTCTTAACTCGACCGATGCCCTGTCCGGCGTCAAGGGAGCGTATTATTCGCTGGATGGCGGGGATTATACCGGCTATCAACAACCATTGCGTATCAGCGGCGACGGGCAGCACGAAGTAAAATATTACGCAGTTGATAAAGCCGGGAATATAGAAACCGCAGGGAAAGTTGAATTCAGGATAGACACACAGGTTCCAGTGGTTGACTACGCGTTAACCCCCACTGCGAATGCTGCGGGCTGGAATAAAGAACCCGTAAACGTGAGCTTTTCCGGTACTGACGCGCTTTCCGGAATAGCATACTGTACGCCTGAAAGATTGATATCTGCGGAAGGGGCGGGACAGGACATTGCCGGCTATTGCGAGGATTATGCCGGGAATTCCAGCACCGCGGCGTTGACCCTGAACATAGACCGGATCTCGCCGGTTATACACATCTCCTCGCCTGTTGCCGGGCAGGTATTTGTGGCGACACGCGGCAGGATTTACGTCGGATTAGATGTGGCCGATAATCTGGATCCCGCACCGGCCTTTGCGGCGTACCTGACACAAGTCGAAGACAAAGGCAGCCCGCGCGGGAACAGACAGGCAGTTATATACGTGGCCAACGGCCAAGCTATAGAGCCGCTGGATATAGACGACGGCATATGGCGGTTGACCGTCGGTGCCACTGATTTCGCGGACAATGCAAGCCTGTTGTCCGGCGGGACCTTTGAGGTAGTGCATGATGTGCTCGCTCCAAGAACGGAGCAAACAATAACCGGCGGGGCATCGCTCCTGGCTGGAGGAGTAACCTTTATTCCCGGCGGCACAGTGTTGAAACTGGCCAGTGTGGATGATCTGGTGCTGACAGAGGATGGGATAGGGTTAGGGGTTAAAAATCAGGCTATCAGGCTGAAGGCTGACGGCTTAATAGTGAAAGAGCTGACCTTAGAGAATCCGGAACCGAGGCAGGGAATGGTTTTCGCCTCCACCTTTGCCGCCTCAGCCTTGGGTCTGGCGGACGGACTTTACAATCTAGTTTACCGTGCCGAAGATGTGTTAGGGAATATAGAGACGGAAAAGACTCTTGCGATAGGGCTGGATAACACCACCCCGGAGACAGCCGTCGCGCTTGCCGGAACACCCGGCGAAAACGGCTGGTATGTTTCTGCCGTGACCATTACCCTGGCCGCTAACGATTCACTTTCCGGCGTGGCGGGGATATATTATCAGATTGAGTTTAATGGACAGAAGTCGGAAATTAAAAATTATATAGAACCTGTTGTAGTCAGTGAAGAAGGCTTATACAAGATTTATTTTTACTCCAAGGATAAGCTGGGGAATACTGAGGCCGAAAAGATCGTAGCGTTTAAGATAGACCTGACCGACCCGCTTATAAACGCTGAAAGGTCCCCGCTTGCCAATGAGTATGGCTGGAACAACACAACTGTTACGGCGAGCTATGCCTGTACCGACGGGCTCTCAGGAGTGAAATTTTGTCCGCCGGCGGAGACTCTTGCCGGGGAAGGTTTAAACCAAAGTGTTTCCGGTGAAGCTTCGGATTATGCAGGCAACAGGGCAGATGCTTCCGTAAGCGGCATAAATATTGATAAAACCGCCCCCGTATCGACTTATAGACCGGAGGGGCTGGTTTATGTTGCCGAAAACGGAAAAACCAACTTAAACCTGGCGGCGAATATCTCCTTGAGCGCCACTGACCCAGTTTCAGGCGGCGCGGCAAGCGGTGTCGACATTGTGGAATATAACATCGATTACGCGCCGTTCACGGTTTACACCTCGTCGTTCGGCCTCTCCGAGGGGATCCGCACGGTCTATTACCGCTCGCGGGACAAGGCCGGTAATATGGAAATCGCCAAATCCGCTGAGTTCTATGTGGATGGAACAAGTCCTTTTACGGCATTTAATATCTCCGGCCCGCTCTATATCGCAGACGGGGTGCGCTATATAACGCCGGAAAGCGTACTGTCATTCGCTGCCGCCGACCCGTTAGTTAATGATACGGCTTCCGGCGTAATGCTTACAAAATACAGGATAGATGGCGGCAACTGGCAGGTGTATGTGGACAGTTTCAGCATAGCTGTGGAAGGATTGCATGCCGTGGAGTATTATTCTCTGGACCGGGTGCAGAACGCCGAGACGATGAAGACCGTAAAGCTGGCCGTGGACAATACTCCGCCGGCTACGGCCATAAGCTTCGGCGAGCCGAAGGCGGAGACCTTCGGCCTGCCGGTACTAACGCCCGCAACCAAAATAACCTTATCCGCCGGTGACCCTGTAATTAATGGGGCCGCGTCCGGGCTTAACAGTATTTTCTACGAAATCAAGAACGTACAGACCGGCGCTCTTACTCCTGTAACGGCGTATATTTCTCCGTTCACCATACCCGAGCCGGGCACCTTTATAATACGGTTCTGGTCAAAAGACTACGCTGGCAACATTGAAGCGGCCAAAGAAAAAATGGCGGCAGTGACAACCTGGCGGGAAGACGGCCTTGCGGCGGTCTCCGGCCTTGATATGTCCGGCACGGCGGATATTGCAGGCGCTGTAAAATCCAACGCCGTTGTAAGCCTTAGCGGCAATGCCAGGATACTCGGCGATGTTACGGCCAGCACCATAACCCTGTCAGGAAAGGCCCAGATAACCGGCCGGCAGGTCAGCGGTGCGGCCCCGGTAAATCCCGCACCTATAGATCTGGCTAGCATAATTCAAAGCGCCGTCGCCGTGAACAATAACGCGTCTGTGGCTTCTTACTTGGCGGATGGCAAACTGGTACTCGGCTCGAAAATCGGGATAACCCTTTCCACCGGGACTTATTACTTCAAAGGCATGGAACTTTCAGGTGGCTCAAGTATCACGATCGCCGGTAAGGTTGACATATTGGTGGAGGGCGGCATCTCCATAAACGGCGGCAGTTCATTGAACGCCTCGGGCGCAGCTTCCTTGCTTTCAGTAATTGTAAGCACGTCCTCCGAGTTGAAATTCAACGGCGGTGCAGCTCTTTCGGCCTGCGTCTACGCCCCGTATTCGGATATGAAGCTGACCGGCAACGCCCTGCTGGGCGGGCATTATTTTGTGAAGACTGCCAACATAAGCGGCACGGGAAATATCCTCCAGTCCGGTGAGGCCTTGCCTGTGGCCGCCGCGCCGACTGGCGGCAGAAACACAAAGGCGGCTGCCATGTCCGCCGGGAGCTTTGGCATCCTTGCCGGACCAGACCCGGAATTCAAGCTGGGCGAGGTCTATGTATTCCCGAACCCCGCCAAGGGCAGCGAGGCCCCAGTATTCCACATAGAGACCGGCATAGCCGACAGCGTGAAAATAACTATTTACACCGTAAGCGGCAGGGCGGCGCACGAACAGACGCTTACAGGGCTTCCCGCCGAACTTGACGACGGAAATGGCTTAAGCTACGCCTATGAATACGCCTGGCGCGGCCATATCCCGAGCGGGGTTTACCTTTACTACATTGAGGCGCAGAAGGCCGGGCAAAAACTGAAGAAGACCGGCAAGTTCGCGGTGGTTAGGTAGGAGGGATTATGAAAAATAAAACTAACCCTCATGACATGCTGAACCGCATTGTTTATCTGCTTTCAAAGCCATGGGTATTGGGCGCGGCGCTTGTGTTCGTTTTTACGCCGTCGGTAAAGATAAGCGAGGCGCTGGAAAGCGGCGCGGACTTCCTGCGTATAGACACTGACGCACGCGCGGGGGCCATGTCGTCCGCAGGTGCGGCATCCGCAATGGGCATAAGCGCTATAGCTTATAACCCCGCCGGGCTTGCCTCTCTAAAACACGGTGAGGCCGCTTTAAGCCACAGCGCTTTATACCTTGGCACGGCGCATGACTTCGCCGGGGCGGGTTTTGCCCTGCCCGGTTCGGCCGGGTGGAAGATGGGTCTAAGTTTCGCAAGGCTGTCCAGCGGCTCTATGGAGGGCCGCGCGGCCTCACGGGTGCGCACAGGCGGTTATTCAGCTTATGACCAGGCGGTAACATTGGCGCTTGCAAAACAACACGGAATGTACAGCTACGGGGGGGCCGTAAAATACATAGAAAGTTCCATAGCAGGCGTTAAAGGAACCGGCTACGCCGTGGATATGGGAATAAAACGCGGTTTAAGAGGGCTCCCTGTATCCGTGGGTGTTGCGGTGCAGAACCTTGGCCCCGGCATTAAATACATTTCCCAGCGTGACCAGTTGCCTTTAAGCGTAAGCGCCGGCTTAATGTTTATGCCGGTGGCGGGGTTCATGCTGAACTTCGACGCTAGGCGTTATGTGTACGACAAATATACAACCTACAGCCTGGGCACCGAGTACGCTCTATTCGGCGGGCCGGGCACAATGACCGGCCTGAGCCTGCGCGGTGGTATAAACGGGGGGGCCGGGCAAAGCGCGGCGGGCGCATTTAGCGCGGGAGCCGGGATAAAACTGATGAACGCGGATCTGGACTATGCCATGTCGCCGGAAGGCGCCTTGGGCAGTATCCAGCGGATAACGCTAAAGAAGAAATTTTGAGGTGAAAACAAAAGTAAAACCCGCTCACTCTCTGTTTGAGAAGAGCAGGTAAAATTCCCCGCGCGGGTTTAAAAGCCCGGCGGGGATCTTTTTGTCCCGGAGCAGGGCCCGTTCAAAAATTTCTTTCTTCGCCGGGCCGGCGGCCATCAGGACTACAACGGACGCCTTGTTTATGGTTTTTAAGGAGAGGGTGACGCGGCGGCGGATCCTGGCGCCGCGCGGCGCCAGGGCCGCGCAAACAGGGGCTCTGTCCTCTCCCAGCGCCCGGGAGCCGGGGAAAAGGGAGGCCGTATGCCCGTCTTCGCCCAGGCCGAGAAAAACAAGGTCGAGCCGACCGGTGCCCCCGGTTTCTTTAAGCAGCTCCCTGCCGTAGGCCGCGGCGGCGCCCGGCCCCGGCTTTACCGGGTGCAGGTTGCGGCGCGGGATCTTTATCTTCGAGAACAGCCGCGCGCGGGCCAGGCCAAAATTACTTTCCGGCGAGGAAAGCGGGACAAGGCGTTCGTCGGCCATGAAAAAAACGACCCTGTTCCAGGGCAGGGGCAAGGTTGAAAGTTTTTTAAACAGCCCGGCCGGCGTTCCGCCGCCGGAGAGAGCGGCCGTGAATTTGCCGGCTTTCCCGAGCAGGGCCTTTTTGAACAGGCGGGCCGCGAAGCCCGCCATGGCGGCGCCGGTTTTAAATCTTCTGGCCCTCCGGCTTTTCACACCCAGGACCTTCCGTCTTTTTTTATCAGCTCTTCAGCCGCTGCCGGGCCGGGGGTGCCGTCCGCGTAAGCGTGCAGCGGGTTGGCCTCCGGGTCCGTCTGCCAGGCCTCAAGCAGGGGCGACAGGAATTCCCACATGAACCTTATTTCAAAGGAGCTGAGGAAGAGTGTCTTGTCGCCGGACATGGCCTCTATCAGCAGCCGCTCGTAATCGGTGGGGTAACCGGCCGCCTCCTGGCCCTCCGCGCGGTAGTCCAGCCCCATGCTGCGCGGCACGAAGCAGAGCTTGGGGCCGGGGTGCTTGCTGATGATGGAGAAAGATACCTTCTCTTCCGGCTGTATGCTGAAGGAGAACACGTTGGAATAGCCGATGTCTATGGATTTGAAGATGCCACGGTCCGGTTTTTTATAGACCAGGTCGATCCGCGTCTTTTTGCCGCCGGTTTTTTTTCCGGCCCGGACGTAGAAGGGGACGCCGCGCCAGCGGTCGTTGTCCACGTGGAACTTGAAAGCCAGGTAGGTCTCCGTCTCTGAGTCCGGCGCGACTCCTGGCTCCCCGCGGTAGCCGGCGTACTGGCCGCGCACTGCCTGTTTTGCCACCTCCCGGCGGCCAAGCGGGCGTATGCTCTCGAAGAAACGTTTTTTCTCGGCCTTGAAATCCGTGTCCCTGAACGTGGAAGGGAGGTCCATCGCGGTAATGGCGGCCAGCTGCAGCACGTGGCTCATCATATCGCGGGCCAGGCCCATCCGTTCGAAGAAGGCGGCTCGCCCTTCCACGCCCAGTTCCTCGAAGACGGTTATCTGTACGTGGTCGACGAAGCGGCTGTTCCAGGTGCCGTCAAAGACCGCGTTGGCCGAGCGCAGCGCCATCACGTTCTGCACGGTCTCCTTCCCGGTGAAGTGGTCGATGCGGTAGACTTGCTGCTCGGTGGCGGCCAGTTTCAGCCCGGCGTCCAGGGCGGCGGCGCCTTCCAGGCTCGAGCCGTACGGCTTCTCGATTATTATCCTGGACCAGCAGGTGCAATCCTCCGGATCAAAAAGCAGCCCGCAGGACTTAAGTTTTTCTGTTATGGGCTCGAAGGCCGACGGGGGAGTGGCCAGGTAGAAAAGGCGCTTCTTTTTTACGCCGGACTTTTCGTCCAGCGCGGCCAGGCGCTCCGAAAGGCGCCCGTAAAAATCGGCGCTGTCGTAGTCCGCCTGCATGTATTCCAGGCGGCCGAGGAAGGCGCTGAAGTTTTCCGGGGAGGGGGAAAAACCGGATTTTATTAAAGCGCTCCGGAGCCGGTTTTCAAGCGCGCCCCGGTCCAGCGGCGTGCGCGCGGCCAGGAGGATGTAAAAATTTTTAGGAGTGAGCTTTTTTTCGCAAAGCCCGAACAGTGCTGGTATTATTTTCCTGCCCGCCAGGTCGCCGGTGGCCCCGAAAAGTATGAAGCCGCAGCTTTCCGGCCGCATTTCCTGGCAGAACCCGAGCGTTTCGGTCATAGCTTTACTCCGGGGTACCAGGTAAGAAACCCCTTGTTCCCTCATCCTTCATTCGTCTTCCTTTCTTCCACCCCGTGGCCGCCGAATTCGCGGCGCAGCGCGGCTGAAAGCCGGTCGCCGAAATCGTCCTTCATCTGCGAGCGGAACCTCTTGAAAAGGGAGGCCGAGATGGCCGGCAGCGGTACGCCGAGGCGGACCGCTTCCTCAACGGCCCAGCGGCCCTCTCCGGAATCCGGCACGACGCCGCTCAGTTTGTCGAGTTCCGGATCTTTGTCGAAAGCGTTCTGCGCCAGCTCAAGCAGCCAGGAACGGATGACGCTGCCGTGGTTCCAGACCGAGGCTAGTTTGGCCATGTCCATCTCCCCGAAGGGAGAGGCTTTTAAAAGCTCGAAGCCTTCCCCGTAGGCTTCCATCATGGCGTACTCGATCCCGTTG
>Ga0154532_12_pt1 | contig 22663 bp, 18 predicted proteins | sample RifGroE2_FD_105675 | JGI IMG/M metagenome (GOLD analysis project Ga0154532, IMG submission 105675) | Candidatus Edwardsbacteria bacterium GWE2_54_12 | reverse complement strand
AACGACCGGGCCAAAGTCTTGCTGACGAAATTCAGAACGGTCTGGGGGGCGTCCTTGGGAAACAGCTCTATCTCTATCTGGCCGAAATCGGTATCCAGAACCACCACCGATTTCTCCATGATCCTCTTGACGTCGGGCTGGGCCTGGGATTCAGCCGGAACTTGGCTCTGCAGGCTTTCCATCTCCTCCTTTTTGCAGGAGATGAAAGCTGCCAGCGAAAGACCTACCATGATGGTCAATATTTTTTTCATAATATCCTCCGTTTAATATTAAGATGCCCCGAACCAAAATTTCAGTTCGGGGCAATATGGTAAACTGGTATTTACTGGTTGATCTTAAAGGTAACCGGCCACATCACCCAGACCCGGACCGGTTTGCCGCCCGGGGCCACGGCCGGAGTGAAGATACATTGTTTCCCGGCTTCCACGGCCGCTTCGTCCAACGACACGTTTCCGGAGCTTTTGGCCACCACGGCCATTTTGACGTGCCCGTCGAAATCGATCAGAAGCTGCAGGTATACCTTTCCTTCGATGCCGGCTTTTTTGACGATATCCGGATATTCCGCTTTGCCGGCCTTCACAATCTCGGGGGCCCTGTCCACTGCCACATATGCCGCCTGATCGGGGATCACGTCCTCCACCTGCAGATTGCTGGCGCCGGATGCTCCTTCGCTAGTGGCCATACCGGCCGACATGGCTCCCAGTTCGGACTGGGTATAGGCGGCTTCGTCCACCGCCTTGTCGTCGGCCACCGGTTTGGGAACGCCCATGGTGGGGGCTGCGGCCACCGCGGCCGATGCCACCTGCACCTGCTCCACGGTGGAACTGCTTAAAGAGGGCGGCGCGCCCAGCTGGCTGTAGGTGATCCTGACCATCGGGGCCTCCGGTATCGGCCGGTGGGCCTCTATATATGCATTGACCGCAAAATAAGAGAGCCCTCCCAGCACCAGCAACAGCATAAAGGACAGCGATATCAGCATGCCCTTTTTGAGGTGCAGGGGGATCAATACCTTGGATTGTTTGACACCAAAACCCAGGGATGAGTATTCCCGGGACTGGACGGTTAACACCAACCAGGCTAGGATCAGCCCTACCAAAGTGCCGGCCACCGGAAAGAAGATATTGATGTTACTGTTCATGTTCTACTTTCCCCCTTTCGCGGTTGCGGCGGCCTTTTTCTTGGCTTCCTCGATGGCCTTCAGATGATCCTCGGTCTGCTCCACGATGGCAAAACGGGCGATCTGGTTCTGCTGGATGGCATCCATCACCGCCACCACCTTGTCGTAGCTGCTCTCCCGATTCACCTGCACCAGCACCGTCAGGCGGCAGATCTTCTCGTCCCGGACCATATCCAGGCTGTCGCGGATCTCCCGGGGTATCCTTTTACCCTTGTTATCGGCCATGAATTTGCCGTACTTGTCCAGGAAATCCGGGCCCGATTCGTAATAGACCTGGGTGCGGCCGTCGATGTGGGCCGGCATCTTCTTGATATTGGCCAGTTTGCTGTTCAGCATCAGGGAATCCAGCGATTCCACCGCCACCAAGGCCGGAACATCAAAACCGATATTCTGCAAAATGGTGCCGTCCTTCATGATATTCACCGAAAGCACATTGGATTGAGCCACGTCCATGCTTTCCTCTTTCGCAGTCTCCGGCGGCAGGGTTATCTCGATGGCCTGGGGTTCCTTGAACCGGGTGGTGGTCATGAAGAATATCACCAGCAGGAAGCCGATGTCCACCATCGGGGTCATGTCCAGGACTATATTGGGCCGGCCTTTGCGTTTGCGTAATCCGCCTTTTTTCTTGCCGCTTTCTTGGGGCCCCATATCTACTGCGCCCATGCCATCACCTCCCTTCTTCGCCAAACATCGGTTTGGCATCCGCTTTAAGGTTGGTCACCAGGGAAAACCTTAACATGTTGACGTCTTTTTTCTGCAGGATGCTGGTCAGGTCAAGCATCTTTCCCGACAGGCAATTCTTGTCCACCATCAGGACCATCATCAGTTTGGGGTTGCGCATGCGCTCCTCGACCACCGTCATGGCGACATTTCCCAACAGCAGCGGCTGAGCCGCGTCCTTGCCGGTGGCATACCATATCATCATGCTGTCAACCCGGGCGGTATACTGCTCCGGAGTCAAAGAAGCTATCTCCTGTCTGGCCCACTGGTTGATGAAATTATCCTTCCTCTGCACCTCGCGAATGGCCAATTCGGCCGCCCGGCCCCTGGTCAGGGGTTTGCCGGGAGCGGAGGCGATCTCCTTGAGCAGATCCTCCGAAGCCGATGGCAGCAAGGTCCCGCCCATGCCCCTCAGAGCCGCCACGGTCACATTGGGATCGGCCGTAGCCTCCTTGATATTGGCGATCAGGGCCAGCAGGTTGGTCGGCCCGACGCTGTCGGCCAGGGCCGCGGCCTTCTCCGGAGCCAGCACGTTGATGACCATGACATTGGCCTCGGGAACCTTTAGGGGCGAACGCGAATCTGGCAGCATGACCTCCACCGTCACCGGGGGACGGGCATGATAGGTGGACATGAAGAAGATGACCAGCAGAAAGGCGATGTCAACCATCGGGGTCATATCCAGGACGATCCTGGCCCGACGTTTCATCTTTGCTGACATCTTATTTTTCTCCTATCGTCAAAAGTTGCTGCATCTCGTAAATGGCCTCGTCGGTGCCGAACTGGAACAGGGAGACCTTGTTCATGAAATAGTTGTTGGCCACGATGCCGCCGATGCCGTTGAACAACCCGCCGGCGGTGTTGATCAGGGCCTCGGAGATGCCGCGGGCCAGCTCGGAGGCATCCGGGGCGCCGGCATGGGCCATGGCCTGGAAGGCGCGGATCATGCCGAGGGTGGTGCCCAGCAGGCCCACCATGGTCCCGATGGAGGCGATGGTGGTCAGCATTATCAGGTTGCGCTCCAACAGCGGGGTCTCCAGCATGTTGGCCTCTTCGATGGCCCGGAGCAACTCGGCGCTTTTCTTGTCGGGCGTGAGGTTCTCATTCTGCAGGGCCAGATATTTCTCCAGTCCGGCCCTCAGAACGTTGGCGGTGGAGCCTCTTTGGGCGTTGCAGGCGGCGATGGCCCCGGTGACGTTGCCGGCCCTCAGCAGTTCCCGGAATTCCTCCATGAAGACCGTCAGGTTCTTGGCACCGCGGGCCCGGCCGATGGTCAGGCTGCGCTCGATGATATAGGTGAACAACAGCACCAGCAGGAATACCAGGATGATCACCACCGGGCCTCCGGCCTGTATATACTCCGGAAGGGTCTTATAGATCACAAATGATACTGCCAGCCCGATGACGTAAAGTATCAGGGTCACCAATCCGATCTTCTTGGTGCGGGCCAGGGCGATGCCCAACCCAGCGGCTACGATAGCCGGGACGACTCCCATGATCAAAATTTTGACGATCATCGGAGCATTCATCAGTCCGTTCAACATTGTTTTAAACTACCTCCTGTGCTTTTTGGTTTTTATTGGGCTTCTCAAAATTGAGAGCCGGTTAATTGAATTTACCCGTTTCCTAATATTCAAAGCCGTAATAAATATTAAGGCCGCTATATCTACCAGACCTCCACCTTGGGTTTAAGGGCGGCCAGAACCTCCTTGGCGATTTTATTGGCCGGATCTATCTTTAGAATGGCATTGGCTTCGGCCGAAGCCTTGTTTTTAAAGGCCTTCTCGTTAAATTTGTTGAAAATATACAGATAATGCTGGGACAGGGCTTCCATGGCCGGAATGGCCTCTTTGACGGGTTTGGTATTATTTCCCATCTTCAGGGCCCTGGCCTGCAGGAAGGCGTTGATGGCCTTTTCGTAAATGACCCGGACCTCGGCCTTGGAAGCCTTGCTGGCCTGACCCTTCAATGAATAGCTGTAGCCCATGTTCATCAAAGCGCCAAAAGCAGTTGCCGGGTTCTTTTCGATTCGTTTCAGGTACCACTGTATGGCCTCATCATAATATCCGGCATAGTAATAAGCATTGCCCATATCGTAATAGGTGTCCTCCACCTTGGAGGGGTCCAACTCCATCCTTTTTTGGTAGGCGTTGATCGCCGCATCGAACATCAGCTTGGAATTTGCGGTATCCTTGTTGGCCGAATAAGCGCTGCCGGCCCGGATATAGACCCTGGCGGCCTCGTACCAGCGGGTGGGATCCCCCGGCGACAGCTCCAGTGATTTACTGAAGGACCGGGCCGATTCAATATAATTCTTGACCTCATACTGCAAAGATCCCAGAAGATACCAGACTCCGTCGTTCTCAGGGTCCATCTTGGTGACCTTTTGGGCCTCGATGATGGCCGGCTGGATCAGGGCGGTGTCCTTCTGCATCTGATAAGCCTTGGCCAGCATATAGTGGCCGGCGGCGTCCTTGGGCGACAGCTCGGTGTATTTTTTAAAATATCTGGAGGCCTCGGCATATTTGCCGCTCTGAAAGTAGGCGCTGCCCAGGTCCAGATTGACGTCGGTGAAATCGGGGTTGAGTTTGATGGCCAGCAGATACTCGGCCATGGCCTGGTTGTAGTTTCGCTGGCGGAAATAGAGGTTGGCCAGACCGTTATGAGCGCTGGCATTGTTGGGATCCATCTGCAGCACCTGGCGGAAGACCTCCCCGGCCTCGTTCAGCTGCCCCTTGTCCAGATAAACCTTGCCCAGCCGGTATTTGAGGTCCACGTCATTGGGCTTCTTGACCAGCAGTTCCTTGATCAGGGCCTCGGCCTCGTCCAGCTTCCCGGCCTTATGGTAGGTAACGGCCAGCTCGGTCACCGCCTGGGGGTATTTCAGATCCCGGGCCGTTTTGAACTCGGCGATGGCCTCATCGAACATCTTCCGTTCGACATAGATCTGTCCCAGGCGGTAGTGGGCTTCTTTGAGCTTGAATTTCCGCTGGATGGCCTGACGGTATAGGTCGATGGCCTGGTCGAAATCGCCCTGATCGTCTGCAGTGATTCCCTGCTTCAGGAGATCCTCAGCCTTGGGCTTTCCCGCCTGGGAGGTGGTGGCGCAGCCGATTAGGCACAGCACCAAAGCTATCAGAACAAAATCGGTGATCTTCAATAACTTCATATCAGAATTTCCTCATTACATAATTAAAAATGTGGCTGTTGGGAATTATTTACCTGATCACTACCATCTTCTTGGTGGCTTTAAAATCGCCAGCTTCTAATCTGTAGAAATACACACCATTGGCTGTTGTTTTGCCGGTATTATCTCTACCACCCCAGGCTACATTATAATATCCTGGTTGCTGTTCCTGCGAAACCAAGGTTTTTACCACTTGCCCCAAGGTGTTGTAGATTTTCAGGTTGACTTTCCCCGGCTGGGCTAATTGATATTTGATGGCCGTTTTGCCGGTATTGGGGTTGGGGTAGTTCTGCATCAGCTCATAGCTGTATACATTAACTGTCTTGCTGGTGCTTTCGGCGATGTCTTCGGAGGTTTTACCGTCGCAATCCCGGTCATATTCATAGAGAGCTATAACCGAACAAACCGCATATTCACCAATAATTTTGGCTATCGTTACCTCTATCTGCCCATCTTTTATACAACTATTGGGAATCCAATGTTCTTCGGTAACAACCGTTTTGGGCTCAATATTGGATTTTGCATTAAAGGTTTTGTCTACTGATAGCGTTTGTTTAATGGCTTTATCAAATTCATGATAATATGTAACTTTAATTCTGTAGCGTTTGTTTTTATCCAGATTTTGGAAATTATATTTAAGCATTGATGGGTGATAATCTACAGTAAAACCAGGATGCAATCCATAGTAAAACGTGCCTTTTTTCTGGATAGTAAAATTGCCCGCTTCTTCGGTTCCCAAGTCTACATAGAAACATGGCACCGGATCAACAGACATTGGGTAGGCTTTTACTAATGGCGCGGCAATTGCCTTAGAGCCTTTTGCTGGCATTTCCTCGGTCCAAAGCACATACAACTTGGACTTGGGCCAGCCCTGTTTAAAAGCTATAGACGGATAACGGGAAATGCCACCCTGTGCGCCGGAAAGGTTTTGGGTATGAATAGACCAGCCGTTATCATATTCTGCATTCCATATCAAATCATAATCGCTGCCATTTACATTTTTACTGTATACATACTGCCCCGCAGCCGCCACAACCGGGAAGTCGGCATTCAAGGAATCGGGGTATGATATTATTTCTTTATCCGACCACCCCGTTAATCCTTTGGTCTTTTTAACTACTTGATAAATATTTGGCGCTATTTCTTCTTGCCACACTACCGTGGTTTTATCGCCATAAGTGTCAACTATGGGGTGAATGCCGTTATCACCCATCTCGAAAAATTCGCTGTTGTCTTTATAATAAACCTTGCCGGAATGGCTCCAGGCAATCTTCAAGTTTCCGGCTTTATCCAAGGCCAGTGACGGCGATTTGAAAGCGTCGGCGCCGCCCTGATCAATTGGGGTTGGAGATAGATTTGCAGAAGTTGAGGGATTATAGGTAGCGATCAACACCGAAGAACCGGTAGCGCCTTCGTCTACCCAGCCCAGATATGAATTATTGGTGTTTTGATCCAGAACGTAGGAAAGGTAGGATATTTCCGAACCCTCGGGGCCGGTGTAAATAAGTTGCGGTTCTTCAAATGCGCCGCTTGCCTTTTTTGTGCTGTAGAGGCGATTGCCGTTATTCCAGCAAATAGTGGGCATGTTCGCGGCCGTTATTTCTATGGCCGGGCGTTTGCCAATACCCACGGCAGTCGGGGTTGACCAAGTTTCGCAATCATCTATGGACGATGAATAATACACGCTGTCACTGATAGCAAAAACAGAATGTATTTTGCCGGCATTATCCACCACTATTTTCTTGCCATTGGAATAGGCCGTGGCCTCGGAAGTGTTGGTTTCAGCAACGACTGGGTCGTTGGGATTGGGTGGGTATACCGTAATTGAACTCGAGATTGGCCCCTCTACCATGCCAACCACAACACCGCCTTCCCAAATATTGTAGACCCATTTTGCCGTATATGTTCTTGGCAATGATACTGCTTCATTTAATATATTTGCACTATAATATGTGCCGCAATCAATAATGCTACTATTATAAACACGGCCTGCCCATAAAAATTCACAATACCTTGGTTTATATTTAGCTTGGTCGGCATAGGGTTTGTTAACATTTGATGCAAGACGAACATCCGGCAACTCGGCTTTTGAAGATGAAGAAACGACGCTACCCGAAATTGTCGGCACAGCAAAAATTGAACCTATGGTAAAAGTCGGGCTAATAGTTTCAGCGCTATAGCCCATAGCATCATAAGCACTTACTTTAATTTTGCAATTTTTTGATTCAACATCCGGCACTGTCCAGTTGAACCAATTGTAATTCAATATCGGATTAGCGCCGGAAATTGCCGTCCAGTTATAACCGCCGTCAATAGAATAATACAAAAAGCAATTTTTTATACCGTTTGTCCCGCCAATATTATCTGTTGCGTACCATTGGATTCTATATTGGCGACTTTTTATAAAATAGCTGCCAGAACTGGGATAATTTATTGCTACCGTTGGAGCTGTGTTATCGGTTGGCCAGGTCCATGAATAAGGCACACTGTAGGGGGGGCCATAATAAGCAGTATAGCCTGCATAATTATTTCGCCACGTTTCTTGCCAAGCTGGTCCTTTCGGTGAACGTTGACCAACATCAAACGTCTGCTGCCAATCACCAGGCGAGGCTACACATATATGCCCCCATCGTATGTTAGCGCCTAACCAGCTCATCTCCGGGTTTACATTATAATCATAATCTTCACGCCCTTTAATTATTTGTGCATTAATACTATTATAATGTATATATTTAGAATAATCGGTATGTGTGGTAACAGCTTCATCTTGGTAATACTTTATGTCGGGCCAAATTCCAAATGTCGGATAAGAACCATGGCTACCCTCACCTGCTCCACCTGCTGCAGAAAGCGAACCCCCGACGAAGACGACAGGGTGTGTACCATCCAGTACATTATAAAAATTCTGGTATCCGCTTGGTTCTGTCCCTGTTGGCCAGCTAATAGTACAAAGATCATGGAAATAATAATAGATTCTTTTTATTTGTGCAGTTGCGGGGTCTTGGCCAGTTAAAACAACGTTAATATGTTCCCAATCTCCCTCATGATTATTCCAGCCATCGTTAAATGGGTAAAAAAAGTAATATTGGATCGTTGTTTCACCACTTTCTACAAATAGATGTGCGTATGTTGTTGCAGGATAGTTGGACCCTTTATCCCATGTAAAACTTGCTGTGCCGCTGGTAACAGTACGTCCGTTTAAATATGCATCATACCAACCACCCGGCTGGTCATAATAACCACCACCATTATCAGGACCGCCATAATCGGCATGTAGCCTTATGGCATATTTTTGATTTTTATAGTCGCTATCGGGTATATAGCCGCTATAAGTGTATGTTTCCGAAGTTACGTTCGAGAATTTACCCGTCGCAAAGGTTATAGGCATATCCCAAGTTGCTAAATAATCAATATATAATTGTTGGTAGACCCGAAATAAAGGACGGGTGCCACAATAGTCCCCACCAGCTAATGCATAAAACGAAACCCATAATTTTGGCACCTTATAATAATATTCCCTAACGCTATTATAACCGGTTATATAACTATTTACATGCATTATATCAACCGGCTCCGGGGCAACACCTCTATCGCTATACGGAAGCACTACGCAAGGTTTAAACCTTTCAACCAATGCCTGTTCAACTTCATCCGGCACACCATTACCATCTGAATCTGCAGCTGAACAAATTGATGCACTTAACAACAGGGCTATGAAAATTTGCTTTAGAAACATAATTATCACCTTGTTACAGTTGATCGTTTAGCGTGGTCCATCACTACCCAACTCGCTGGCCACATATCCGAGAAATAAAAATGTCACTATTATACCACCCACTATTGCCAACCCAATCAAAGCCTTTTTCTTTTCCTTGCGCAATTCTTCTTTTTCTTTATCGCTTATTTTTTGGCTAATAGTATCTGCCTTGGCAGTACTATCATTTTCGGCTTCCATTTTAGCAGTGTTATCGCTTTGTTTTATTCCATCAATTTTAACAGAACCTGCTTGCGCATCAGCAATACTATCAACTTGACTTTTTTCAATAACCTGCGCAGGCAAATAGCCCGCAAACAATATCAGTGAAAGAACTATGCACATATATTTTAATACTGGCTTGCACATTTTTTCTTCCCCCTGTATTTGTTTTTAATTTTCACAACTATCATCCTAATTAAAAATTATATTGAATAATTATATAGGGGTTAGCTTTCTTTGTTATATCATTTGACTTCCATGCAATACAAGTGTTTATTGTAGAATTACACGAATGCTTCAAGTCCTTCTTGCTTTGTTGCACAGCTGTAATATTATAGGCAACAGTTGCCATTAAGGGTGCAAATATACTTGAAACATAAACAGCTGGCCGATAATCTTCTGGTTTACCACTTATGTAACCGTATGACATTATCCCCAGAGGTATTACGTTTGCCATACCGACGGACCAAACAAGAGAACCTCTGGTTTTTAATGATCTGCCAACCACATACACTGTTATTGAAGAAATCGTGCAATATATGATGGGGATATCAAAAGGCTGATAAATATCAGATATCTCTCCATTTGTATTCGCATTTTCAGTAGGGTGTATTATTGAACCAATGGCCATCGTGCCCAGGGTACCCACAACTGTACTACCTCCCATTTCCAACATTAAGTGTTTCATGGGGGGGTAATAATATTGTTCACTATTCAGGTTGCTATTTATTTTTTTTATATTTATTGTATCTTGATATAAATCATCGCCATTTGCTGTTTCGTCCCTTTCAATATTCTGCGCCGGAATATATTCTACAAATAATAATAACGAAAGAATTGCGTAAATATATTTCAAAAAAGACTTGTGCATTTTAACCACCTCCGGTATCTAATTTAATACCCGCCGTTTCATAGTATCATTTCTTGATGGTCACCGGCATGGTGGCCGGCACATAGCCCTGCTGGGCCGCTATCTTCTGCCCCTCGGCCGAAGAAATATAGGTGATGAATCCGTGGGCCAGGCTGGACATCCCCTGGGAATAGGTCTGCTCCAGAACATCATTGACATACATATACAGGGGGTGGCTTAAAGGATAGTTCCCTTCATGGACCGTTTTCTGATTGGGATAAAAAAACCCGCTTTCCTTGACCTGGGCTATCTCCAGGGCTTTTATTCCGGTTTCCTTGACCGGCGGCCATACGTCCCAATCACGGTAAAGGGCGCTCATGGAGACCAGTCCTATGGCGCTGGAATGATTCTTTACCAGCTCGACTATCTGGGCGGTGGTGGTGCAGGGATATGTTTTGGCGGCATATCCCCCGCCGTCCATGACCAGCTGCTGAAAGTATTCGTAATGGCCCATATTGGGTCCGGGGATCACCGGGACCAGGTTTTCTATCTTGCCGCCCAACCGGCGCCAGCTGGTGATCCTTCCGGAAAATATCCCCGATAATTGTTCAAAATCCAGCCGCTGTATCTTATTTTGGGAATTGACAATCACCGCCAGCCCGTCGTAGGCTATCTTGTATTCTTTGGCCAGGCCGCCGTTGGTTTTGATTATGGAATCCTCGGTGCGGGTTATGGGGCGGTTCATCACCGCGATCCTGGCCCGGCCTTCGTTGAGAGCTGCAATCGCCGCCTTGGAGCCGCCTTCATCAACCGCGATATTGGATTTGGGGTACAGGGCCATAAAAGACTGGGCTTCGCGCCTGATCATTCTGATGGCCAGATCCTCCCCCTTGACCACTATCCTTCCGGCGGTCTGGGTCTCATCGGATTTGCTTTGTTGGGGGCCGCAGCCGAATAGCGACAACAAGGCCAAACCGAGGTAAGGCCACGATTTTATAAAATATTTCATTTTAATTAACCAGAATGTCAATTATAAATTGATATATATGTAAAGTCAAGAGAAAATCTTAAAAATATTCAATAATCTTTGGCTAATCCAGCAATTTCTCCCAGCCGGCCCATTCCCTTCCCTGGGGATTTCGCTGTTTTGATATCCGGAGCAGCGACCTTCCCAGGACCTTGTATAACTCCGCCCCCTGGGGAAAATCTTTTTTCAGGGCCTCCAGATGCCCGGTCACCGTTTGGACATCGCCCCGCTCGATGGGCCCGCTTAGTGAATTTTCCAACCCGTTCTCACCCAGGCTGTCAATCACCGTCCTGGCCAGGCTCTGGAGCATGGCTTCGGTTTTTCCCTTATCGGCCACCGTCGTTTCCATCATCTGGCCCGCGGCATACATCAGGGCCACCAGATAGTTCGAAGCCATCACGCTGGAGAGATGATACAGATTCTTTCGGGACGGCAGTATATCCACCGGAGAACAGTCCAGCGATTCTATCAAGGGCCTCAATCCTGCCAAGGCCAGGGCGTCTCCCTCGATCCCGAAATAGATGCCCTTGAAACGATCCCAGGGGCTCAAGCATCTGGGAAAGCTGGCCAGGGGATGCATTGAAGCAATGGAGGCCCCCAGCATCTTGTTGGCCACCAGGGCTGATGACGGCAGAAAGCCCGAACAGTGGCATAGTATCTGTCCCTTGGTCAGGGCCTGCCGGGAGGCCAGCTGATCGGAGACGGCCTTTACGCTGTCATCGGGAACCGCCAGGATCACGATCTCCGCCCCCCGGGTCGCAGCCGAGGGATCGCTGTCTGATACGGCCGGGTTTACCGCCCGGGCCGTTTCCTCCACCCTGGCCGGATCGATGTCGGACAGGCCGCTTAGGCGATAACCCTTTTGCCACAGGGCCAATGCCAGAGTGCTTCCCAGCTTGCCGACTCCGATTATTGCTAGGCTTGGTTTATCCATGATCCCTTTCCGTATCATTTTATCAAGGCGCTATCTTCCCGGCTCTTTTTTATTGTACAGCAGGTAGAAAGATACCGCCGAGACCGCATAACAGCCGGCCGTAAGATAATATGGCATGGCGTAGCCATAGCGCTGCATGGCCCATCCCGAGAAAGCGGTGGAGAAGGTCCAGGACAGGTTCCAGGCCATGGTAGCTATGCTGTTGACCGTAGCCCTGGCATCATCCGGGACTATCTCCATCATAAAAGCCGAGGAGATGGGCGAGGACATCTGCATCAGGCTGGCCCTCATCCAGAAGGACAGCACCGCAATGTAAAGAATTTTTTCCGCCCCCAGGCTTATCAGGAACGGCAGTGATAGCAGCTCCATGACAACCACGGTCCTTACCTTGCCGAAACGCTTGGCCAGGGCCGGACCCACCAGCACCGCCGCCAGGGTGAATATCTGGGACACCGAAAAATACAGGCCGATCTGGCTGCTGGAGGCTCCGAATCTTTTGGCAAAATACAGGTTGAAGAACGGTATCACCAGCCCCGCCCCCAGCCCGATCCAGAAGTTGCACCAGACGAACCCGCCGGCGGCCCTGAACCCTTGCCCCAGGCGCTTAAGGCTGATCAGACCAGATTTATCGTTGATTATTGGGGTCTGGGATATTTTAAATAGCGGCCACAGGGCGGTAAGGAATATGCCGGAGCCCAATAGCAGAGAAAAACGATAAGCCGTGAAAGTACTGCCGCCAAAAACATTCCTAACCCAGCCGGGAAGCCCTCCGGCCAAAAGGTTGCCGGCAATCCCGGCCGCCAGCATTACCGCAAACGAGGCCGAGAAGAGATGGGTCCGCTCCTCCGGGCGGCTGCTCTCCATCATAAAGGGAGCGGCGGACAGAACATAGAGCGTCGAGGCGACCCCTCCCAAAAAACTCAGGGACAGAAGGCCCGGGCCGTTCACGGTCAGAGCCCGGAAGATCGACAGCAGGGCCCCGGACAGGGTGCCGATGATCATAGCTTTTTTCCGGCCCAGCCGGTCGGAGAGGATACCGGCCGGAATGGCGGTGATGACCAGAGCCAACCCGCTTAGCGAAAGGATGCTGCCGATGATCCCCTCCTGCAGCCCTCCCTCGGTCAGATAGAGATTGAACAGAACCCCATAGAAAGAGAAACCGACGGATATCAGAAAGGTGGCCAGCAGATACAGCTTGGCATTCCGGGAGAAACGTCCGGTCAGTTTGAAATAATTACCCAAGAACCCGGCAGCCTTCATCTTAAAAGACCTTCATCTGTATATACCCGCCCCTGGCAACCTTTATTCCCCCCATCCCGGAGATTCCATTCTTTGCCGAATCATGTCCTCCAGCTCCCGGCGGCCCTCGCCGGTCAGGGCGGAAAGGAACGCCGCGCCGGGATAATTCCTCCGCAGGCCGTCCAGGGTATCCGGGTCCAGCAGATCCGTCTTGTTGAACACCAACAACTCCGGACGGTCGGCCTTGATCTCCTTTAACACCTCCTCCACCGCGGCGATCTCTTTAAGATAGAGGGGATGGGGGCTGTCCACCACCTGCAGCACCAGGTCGGCCTGGTTGACCTCCTCCAGGGTGGCCTTGAACGAGGCCACCAGCTGATGGGGCAGGCGCCGGATGAAGCCCACCGTATCGGTCAGCAGGAATTTTTCCCCCGAGGCCAGCACCACCGCCCGGGTGGTGGCATCCAAAGTGGCGAACAGCCGGTCCTCCACTTTGACCCCGGCCCGGGACAGCAGATTCATCAGGGTGGATTTGCCGGCATTGGTGTATCCCACCAGGGATATCTTGAAAACACCGGCCCGGGATTTTCGCTGGGTCCTCCTCTGCTGTTCTATCTTTTTAAGCTCCTGCTTGAGCCGGGCTATCCTATGCCTGATCTTTCGCCGGTCCAGCTCCAACTGTTTCTCTCCCGGCCCCCTGGTCCCGATCCCGGCCCCGGGGTCGGTCATCTCCAGTCCGGCCCCCACCAAACGGGAGAAGCGGTATTGCAGCTGGGCCAGTTCCACCTGGATCTTGGATTCGGCGCTTTTGGCCTGCCTGGCAAAAATATCCATGATCAGCTCCGCCCGGTCCACCACCCGGCAATCCAGCTGGGCCTGTATATTGGAGGCCTGGCTGGGGGTCAGGCTGTGATCGAATATCACCAGATCAGCCCGGCTGTCAGCCACGGCCAGCGCCAACTCCTCCACCTTGCCCTTGCCGATGAAATAGGTGGCGTCGGGACGGACCCGCCTTTGCACCAGGTGGTCTATCACCGAGGCCCCGGCGGTATCCGCCAGACGGGCCAACTCCTTTAAAGATTCCTCTTCCTCAAAGACGCTAGCCCGACCCAGCACACTGCCGACCAGAATGGCTTTTTGCTTCAATAGTTATGCCCCATAATTTGATTTGCCAGGTTCGCCGAATTAGGGAACGGGCCTCCGTTCGGCCAAAGTAATTGTCATCACCAATGTTTTTTGCCTGCCGCTAGACCAGAGGCCCTGGGATATGGATATTTTTGCCTGCCCTACTTGGCCACCTCCGCTTCCTTCTGCTTCAACTCCTCCTGGATGCGGCGGGTCAGTTCGGGCAGCATCCCGGCCTCCACCATCTTGTCGAACACCTCCAGTGCCCGGTCGTAATGGGCCAGGGCCTCCTGGTTGGCGTAGGCTTTCTTGGCTTTGTCCCCGGCCTCCACCGAATAGAAGAAGGCCGGCTCCCAGTTCTGGGCATGGAAGTAATGGTGCGACAATAGTTCCAGAGCCTCTTCTATCTTGTCCTCATTGGAAAGCTCTATATGGTCGCCGATGTTGTTGTGCAGTTCCCGCCGGCGGCTGAACGGCAGGCTGTCGTAGGCCACCTCCTGGGTCATGATGTGCTTGAAGTAATAGCTGCCCTCCTGCTCCGACAGCACCAGGTCCAGGCCTCTCAGGCTTTTGAGGTGGGGATTTATCTCGACCTTCTTGGGATATATCGCCTGCAAAATATGTTGGTCGAACTCGCGACCTATCACTGAAGAGATCTGAAGCACCTCCCGGGTCTCGGCCGGCAGGCGGTCGATGCGGCTCATGATCACCCCCTGAACGGTGTCCGGAATGTTGATCTTGGCAATATCGGTCGCGACCACCCGCCACTGGCCGTCCTTCTCGGCTACCACTTCCTGTTCGATCAGAGATTTGACCACCTCTTCCACGAAGAAGGGGTTGCCCTGGGATTTTTTCAGGATCAACTGCTCCAGTTCCGGCGGCATCCCTTGGATATCCAGCAGGGTCTTCACCAGTTCCAGGCTCTCCTCCCGGCTCAGCTCCTTGAGGGTCATCTGGCTGTGGTATTCCTTGCCGGCGAATTCGTGCTTGACCTCGATGGGCCGGTAGACTAGGCACAGCACTATGGGCTTGTCGCCGATATTGCGGGCCACGTAGTTCAGCAGCCCCAACGAGGCCCCATCGGCCCAGTGCAGGTCCTCGATTATCAGCAGCAACGGCTCCTGGGCCGCCCCCCAGCTGAAGATATCCAGCACCAGGTCGAATAATCTCTGCTGTCTGAGCTTGGCGTCCAGCGACTTGGTCAGCTCGCTCTCCGGCATGGGCACCCCCACCACCTCGCCGATGATCGGGGACCACTCCTTGAGAGCCGGGTCGATGATCTCCAGCATTTTGTGGATCCGGGATGTCTTGGCCTCCATGGGGTCGGCCTCCTTTATCCCCAGATAGCTCTTCAGCAGATCGGCCCAGGGCAGGTAGGAGATGGCCGCGCCGTAGGACTGGCAGTTGCCCACAAAGAAAGAGTACCCCCGCTCGGCCCAGTTTTGGATCAGCTCCCGGGACAGCCTGGATTTTCCGATGCCGGCCTCGCCCACCACCGATATTATCTGGCCCTGCCCGGAGATGCCTTTTTCCACGGCGCTGTTCAACAGTTCCTTTTCCTTCTGGCGGCCCACCATGGCCTTGGATTCCGTCATCCACTTGGCAAAGACATCCTCGCCGGTTTCATCCCTTTTACTTACCTGATATATGGTGATGGGGTGCTTCTTGCCCTTGAACTCCCTCTCGCCCAGGTTTTTGAATCCGAATTTTCCCGAGTTCTTCCGCTGGATGGCGGCGGTGGCCAGCAGTTCCTGCTCCCCGGCCGATGACATCAGGCGGGCCGCCAGGTTGACCTCGTCGCCCATCACGGTGAACTCCCGGCGCAGGGCCGAGCCGACCGTTCCGGCGAAGACATAGCCGCTGTTGACCCCGAATTTTTGCTTGACCCCGCCATAACCGAACTCCTCGCGACCCAGCATCTCCAGAGCGCACAGCAGGGCGCGTTCCTCGTCGTTCTCGTGGGCGATATGGGCCCCGAATAAAATCAGCACCTTGTGGCCCAGGGAACTGAAATCCACCTTGTTGACCAGCCCGCCATATCTCTCCACCACCTCCTGCAGGACCGAGAAATAATTCTGGGCCTTGGAAATGGCATGTTGATCATCGTCGAAATCCACCCCCCAGACGTTCAGGAACAGCATGGTCACCCGGCGATGCTCCCCGGCAACGCCTCCGGATTTGGGATCGGCCATGATCCTTTGTGTCAGCCAGCTTGAGAAATAAGGGCGGATCGCTTCCAGATGCTCGATGGACCGCTCGATATCCTCTGTCTCCTCCCGGCCGGCCGCTTCCAGATGGCCAACTTTTTCGTTCACTTTGACAAGTTTATAAGTATTGCCCTGGGCGGGTTCGGCGGTTATCTTGGTCTTGGCCTTATCATAAAGTTCCCGGCTGATCAATAGTTCTGCCCCGGAGGATAGGTCCTCCAGCTGGGAGGCATAGTTGGTGACCCGCCCGGCCATGAAATATTCCAGGTCCAGATCGCGCCGGCCCACGCTGAATATCTCGGTGGGACCGAAATGCAGGGCCAGGTGCAGGCTGATGGGGAAGGCCCCGGACGAGGTCTTGATCTCGGTAAAATTCTTGACCAGCTCCTGCATCTCAAAAGCAGCCTGCAGAGCCCGGAGATGGCTGGGCGAGGGCTCGCCCTCCACCGACTCGAAGCCGGCGCTGAAAGCGTCGCCGCCGAAGTAGACCACATCTCCGCCGTAGTTGTGAACGATCTTTATCAGCGGGGCAAAATAGCTGTTGATGATACCGGTAACCTCCTCGGCCCCCTCCCGTCCGATGCGGGACAGCCTCTCGGACAGCGCCGTGAAGCCGGTGACATCGGCCAGCAGCAGGGCCTGCTCCACCTTGGCCCCGCTATGGAGCTTTTGGGCATGCCTCCTGAATGCCGCGCCCGGCAGATAGGACCAAAAGACCCGGGTCAATTCGGACAGCTGGCGCAATGTCTGTTCCTTTTCGTTTTGGGAAAGTTTCCCGGCAAAAAATCTGGCGGAGGTCTCCTCTCCCAGATACCGGCCATAGGCTTTCTTGTCTGTTTTCATGTTCACCTGCCATTATGTTAAATTCTATAAGATCAAACCCATTCTATTCCACGGTCACGCTCTTGGCCAGATTTCTTGGCTGGTCCACATTGCAGCCCCGGAGCAAGGCGATATGATAGGCCAGCAATTGCAGGGGGATGCTGTTGATGATGGGGCCGAAATAGCTGTAGGTCCGGGGGACCTTTATCACGAACTCGGCCAGATGGTCTATGTCGTTGTCATCGACGTTGGCAATGGCGATCACCCGGCCTTTGCGGGCCCGCACCTCCTGAATGTTGCTGACCACCTTGTCGTACAGGGCGTCCTTGGGCACTATAAAGACCACCGGCATGTTCTCGTCAATCAGGGCGATGGGTCCGTGTTTCATCTCGGCGGCCGGATAGCCCTCGGCATGGATGTAAGAGATCTCTTTCAGCTTCAGGGCTCCCTCCAGGGCGGTGGGGAAATTGCTGCCCCGGCCCAGATAGAGAAAATTCTCGGCGTTTTTGAACTCTTGGGCTATCTTCTTGATCTGGTCGTCCAGTAAAAGCACCTGGCGGACTTTGTTGGGGATGTCGGCCAGGTCCTGGGCGATATTGGCCAGGGTCTTTTGCGGCAGACCCCGGTTCTTGGCCAACAGGATCGCTATCTGGCCCAGCACGGCGATCTGCGAGGTGAAGGCCTTGGTGGAGGCCACTCCTATCTCCGGCCCGGCGTGAATATATACTCCGGCGTCGGTCTCCCGGGCGATGGTGCTGCCCACCACGTTGACGATCCCCAGCACCGGAACCCCTCTGGATTTGGCCTCCCGCAGGGCCGCCAGGGTATCGGCGGTCTCGCCGCTCTGGCTGATGACCATCACCACATCGTCCGGCCGGATGACCGGATTGCGGAATCGGAATTCCGAAGCGTAATCCACATCCACCGGGATCCGGCCCAGCTGTTCCAGCATATACTTGCCCACCAGGGCGGCATGCCAGGAGGTGCCGCAGGAGGTGATGATTATCCGCCGGGCATTTAAAAGTTTGTCCATCACCGTATGCAGGCCTCCCAGCCGAACGTCGCCTTCTTTAGCCATCAGGCGGCCCCGCATGGCGTTCTCCAGGGAGGTCGGCTGTTCATTTATCTCCTTGAGCATAAAATGCTCATAGCCGCCCCGTTCTATCTGTTCCAGGGAAAAGGTGATCTTTTCGATCTGCTTGACCACCTCCTGGTCATAAATGGTCTTGGTATAGAATGAATCGGCCATAATGCAGGCCATCTCGTCGTCATTAAGATAGACCACCTGCCGGGTGTGTTCCACCAGGGCGGCGGCATCGGAGGCGATCAGGTTCTCACCCTCTCCCACCCCTATCACCAGGGGGCTGCCACGGCGGGCGGCGATGATCCTGTCCGGCTCTTTGGGAGATATCACCAGAATGCCGAAGGTGCCCTCCACCTCCAGCAGGGCGTATCTGACGGCGGAGAAAAGATCCCGGGTCTGCTTGTACATCTCCTCGATCAGGTGGACCAGTATCTCGGTATCGGTGGCAGTCCGGATCTGATGGCCGTCCTGGATCAGTTTTTTCTTGAGGGTGGAGTAGTTCTCGATGATCCCGTTATGGATGATGGCTATCTCGCCCTTGCAGTCCCAGTGGGGGTGGGCATTCAGGTCATCCGGCTCGCCGTGGGTGGCCCAACGGGTGTGTCCTATCCCCAAAGAAGCGGATAGTTCCTTCCCCTTGATCATCTCCGCCAGGTCGGCCACCTTGCCGGCCTTCTTCTCGATGATCAGCTTGCCTTCCTTTATCAGAGCCAGGCCGGCCGAGTCGTAGCCCCGGTATTCCAGGCGCTTCAGGCCCTCCATGATAAGGGGGACGCAGTTCTTGGTTCCGATGTAACCGACTATTCCGCACATAATGTTAGATGATGGTTAACAGGTTTTTGATGTCGGGATAAAATTAGAAAAGGGACACGGATTTCACGGATTATTCATATTAATTATCCTGTCTTTGGGCGATTCATGGATCGCCGCTACAATCCCCCGTTTATCTTCCTGACCAATATGCGGGCTTGCTTCTCCTCCCGCGCTTCGGCGATCACCCGCACTATCGGCTCGGTGCCGGAGGCCCGGATATGCACCCAGGCATCGGGCCAGGTATATTTAAGGCCGTCCCTTTTGTCAATTTTACATTGGGTGAATATTTTGGCCGCCCGGGCCAAAAACTTCTGGGGATCCTTCACTGTCAAGGTGGTCTTGATAATATAATATCCGGGAATTTTATCGGCAATCTGTGATAGTGGAATGTTCTCCTCGGTCAGCATCTGTAATATCAAGGCTATCCCGGCGGAGGCGTCCCGGGCGTAATTGAGCTCCGGGATGATTATCCCCCCGTTGCCCTCCCCGCCGATCCTGGCCCGGTGCTTTTTCATGGCGCCGACCACGTTGGCCTCGCCCACCGGGGTCCGTATGACGCTGGTCTTGAACTGGCCGGCCAGGTCGTCTATCATCCGGCTGGTGGAGAGGTTGGTGACGGCCTGGGTCTTGAAATGCGAGAACATGAAGCGGGCGGCCAAAGCCAGGGAATATTCCTCCCCGATCGCTTTGCCCTTATCGGAGACCAGGGACAGTCGGTCCACGTCGGCGTCGGTGGCAAAGCCGATATCGGCCTGGTGGGCGACGACAGCCTTCTCCAGTTCCTTCAGATTCTTGGCCTGCGGCTCGATGGGCCGGGAGAACTTTCCGCTGGTTTCGTTGTGCAGGGAGATGGCCCGGCAGCCCAATTCTTTAAGCAGCAGGCTGAATATCGGCCCGCCGGCCCCGTGGCAGGTATCTGTCACTACCTTGAATTTTTTTCTCCTGATGGCCGGAATATCCAGAAATGATAATTTAAGTATTTTGGCCACATGGTCGCCTATGGCATTGGGATAATCCTCGCTGCCGCCCAGCCGGTCATATTGTTTATAGGCAAACCTGCCGGAATGGAAAAGGGCGATGACCTTTTCGCCCTGGCCTTTATCTAAAAACAGCCCCTGGCCGGAGACGAATTTAAGGGCGTTCCACTGGGAGGGGTTATGGCTGGCGGTGATGGCGATGCCCCCCTTGGCCTTCAGCAGTCTGGTCATCAGCTGGACGGTGGGGGTGGGGACGATGCCGATCCTGATGACATCGCAGCCCACCGAGCGCAGTCCGGCCTCCACCGCCATTTCCATCACCGGTCCGGACAGGCGGGAATCGCGCCCCAGCACTATCGGACCGCCTCCGGCGAAGGTACCGAAGGCTGCGGCGAATTTTAAGACGGCATCGGTAGTCAGGCTGGTTCCGACCACACCCCTGATCCCGGCCACGCTGATCATTAATTTATCGTGATTGGACATATTTATCAACTTTATTTACCGTCCGCAGATTGACCCAGATCGCCGCAGACTAAATTTTCTACTTCCATAGGAACACCATCTGGCAAATCTGCGAAATCTGTGGATAGGGGAAACCGGACATGGAGCCGCTGATCCGTGTATGACAGTTTAAAGCCCAAAGATTAACGTTTAAAGAATAAAAACCTTTGTGATCTTTGTGCCCTTTGTGGTTAAAGAAGCCATTCATGGAGCCGCTGATCCTCCTGCGTCCGCCTTTGGCGGACTGCGGCGGACAAGCCTAAGCCCAACATGGAGCCGCTGACCGGAATCGAACCGGTGACCTACGCTTTACGAGAGCGTCGCTCTACCAACTGAGCTACAGCGGCAACCTTATGTTTACGAATAATTTGTGGAACAGGCGGTTTTAATGATTTTGCCAGAGTGTCTAAATAGTGACCACCATCTTCACGGACCAGTCTTTCCGACACCGCCACCGCCCTCTTTTTACTTTCGGGGGCCGAGTGTGCATAGCGCATTGTCGTCGTTATGGACTGATGACCCAATAATTCCTTAACCGTCACCAGATCCACGCCACCCTTGATCCAGTTTGAAGCACATGTATGACGAAGCGAATGCATGGTAAAATGCGGGGCACCTGCTCTCTTGACCGCCTTGTTGAAAGCTGTCTTGATGCTGGTGACCGGAAGATTGGATCTTTCAAAAACGAAGACATAATCCGAAGTTGACTTGACCTTCAGGTCTTTAAGCATTGCCATTAAAACGGCATTAATGGGAATCTTCCTGGTCCGATTGTTCTTTGTGATAACTACCGTGATCCCCTCCTGCTCAAAATCAACTTGGGACCACTTTAGTGTCAATATCTCACCAAGCCTCATACCTGTATGCAAGGCCGTAAAAACTATCGGATAGACATGACCGTTGCAGGCCCTCAGAAGCTTGCCGACCTCTTCATCGGTCAATATTCGGTCCTGAACATTATCCACCCGCAAAAACCGGACATTCTTGAAAGGATTGGAGTGCAGCATATCCCACTTGATCGCCAAGTTTAGCAAAAACCTAAGCACAATCATTTCTCTATTTACCGAAGAGGGCTGAACGTGCTTCACCCGCTTGCCCTGGTAGTCTTCGATCAGTCTGGGATTGATGTCATCTAAATAACACTGTCCAAAATGCGGCATCATACTTTTCAGAGCGACCTGGTCCCGCAGCCATGATATCTTTCTGATCGCTTTGATATGATCCATGTATGTTTTTGCAAAATCGCTGAAGCGGACCCTCTGAGCCTTCTTGATCCGGTAGTATCCTCGGACCTTGTCTCCCTCGATTGTAGCCAGTGTATCCTTAGCTAACTGCTTGTTGGCACCAATGCGTTTCCTAAACCGCCGGCCCTGAATCCGGTAGTCGATGTAGTAAACACCATTTCGTTTAAAAATACCCATATCGTCTCCGTATTCTATCATATAAAGGTTAAAAATGTCAATTTCAACTTTGTGCTGTGTGGTAGACTAATGATTATGTCAGGGGTTAACTGATTTGTGATAAAGTCAGGGTATGAGCAAAGAAAGAATCACCCTGACCATGAGCGAGTTACACAAGCTCGATATCATCCAACGCTCCCTACGGGGATCGATCAGCGTGTCCACGACTGCCACGCTGTTATCACTGACCGAACGGCAGATCTACCGGCTGCGGGACAAGGTGCGACACTTGGGGCCGCCGGGTATCGCCCACGGCAACCGGGGCCGGTCGTCGCCGAGAAAGATACCCGACAGGCTTCGGGATCGTATCATCGCCTTGCGCCGCACTGTGTACGCCAAGTTCAACGATACCCATTTTACCGAGGCCTTGGCCGAAGAGCACCACATTACCCTTGGCCGCTCGACGGTCAGAACCATCCTCCGTAATCACGGCCTGGGACCAAAACGGGTTCGCCGTCAACCCAAACATCGTTCACGCAGGCCCCGCAAACAGTTTGCCGGCGACATGATCCAGTTTGATGGCAGTCATCATGACTGGCTTTCAGGCCGGGGACCAAAGCTCTG
>Ga0154532_13_pt1 | contig 27905 bp, 29 predicted proteins | sample RifGroE2_FD_105675 | JGI IMG/M metagenome (GOLD analysis project Ga0154532, IMG submission 105675) | Candidatus Edwardsbacteria bacterium GWE2_54_12 | reverse complement strand
GGGGAAAGTTCGCCGTATTGGCCGCGGTTATCGACCCAGTATAGCGAAGGTCCCGAACATACCAAGGCGATCATGATCCGGATGGGGAACCTCAAATACACCTACCGGCTTTATGAGAAACATGAATTGTACGACTTGGATATCGATCCGCTTGAACTTGATAACCGGATCGATGCGCCTGAATACCAAGGGGAAATCCTGAAGTTGCGAGAAAGACTGTTGAAATTCATGATCGAAACCGGTGATTTCGTACCGATGAAACGCGATCAGAGATAGAATCCACCCCGTTTTCGGACGGGGTTTTCTTTCGTTTGGGGAGAATTGTGAAATCCAAGAGAAATCGATCACGGAAAAGAACACCTTCATTTGCGAAAACAGAGGAGTATGCTACACTAAACCTAGAGGTAACAACGATGGAAACGATCAAGATCACACAGGATGTGGAACTATCCCGCATCATTCAGGGACTTTGGCGACTGAAGAACTGGAATTTCGAAACCATCAACACGGTCAATTTCATGCATCGCTGCATCGAATTGGGCGTAACCACCTTCGATACCGCGGAGATCTACGGAGATTACGGCGTCGAGGAAGAAATCGGAAAAGCCTTGCTTTGGGATCCGGGGTTGCGGGAAAGGATCCAACTCGTCACCAAAACCGGCATCAACATGAAATCACCCGTCCGTTCCTACAAGATCGGTCACTACGATACGCGCTATGAGAAGATCGTGGCTTCCTGTAAGGAAAGCATCGCGAAGATGAATTGCGGTTATCTCGATCTCTTCTTGATTCATCGCGAAGATCCGCTCATCGACCATGACGAAGTCGCACGGGCGTTGCACGACTTGAAAGAAGCGGGGTTGATCAAAGCGTACGGGGTCAGCAACTTCGACCCGTTCAAATTCGAAGCCCTGCAGAAAGCGACGGGGGATCAATTGGCCACCAACCAGATCGAAGTCTCCCCGGTCTGTTTCGAACACTTCAACAGCGGATTGATGGATGTCCTGCAAAAGCATCATGTCCATCCGATGATCTGGTCGCCGTTGGCGGGCGGATTGCTGTTTACCTCCAATGATCCGATGTATGTCAAGGTGAGACGGAAACTCGAGGAAATCGCCGACCGTCATCATTCGACGCCGGAAACCATCGCCTATGCCTGGCTTCTGTATCATCCCGTCAAGATGATGCCGATCAGCGGAAGCAGTTCCCTGGAGCGTCTGAGTGCCGCTTGCGCGGCGTTCGATGTAAAATTAAGTCACGAAGAATGGTACGAAATCTATATCGCATCCGGCCAACAACATTTGCGCTAAGGCGCGATCGGAGGGTCCCATGAGTACGTTCACCATCAACGGCGTGGAGTTGTATTACGAAGTGACGGGCGATCTTGATTCGAAAGAAGCCATCGTCTTTCTTAACGGTGTCATGGCGTCGACCACGAGTTGGGTCTACCAAGTCGAACTGTTCAAGAAACTGGGGTATAAGATCCTACTCCATGATTTCAAGGGACAACTGAAGTCGGATAAACCGGTCGGACCGTACACCTTCCACCAACATGCCTTCGAGACCGTCGAACTGATGCAGGAAGTCGGGATCGAGAAAGCCCACATCGTCGGCACAAGTTACGGCGGTGAAGTCGGATTGCGCATGGCCATCGATTTCCCGGTCTTCATCCAAAGCCTGACCGTCATCGATTCGGTGAGCGAACTCGATCCGTTGCTTGAGAGTTTCGTCCTCTCATGGCGTAACCTGTGTGACAATCTGGATGGCGAAGCCTTCTTCAACGGCATGCTTCCGACAATCTACGGAGAAAAATTCATCCGTGAGAACCGGGAGATGCTTCAGAAACGCGCGATGCAAATGAAGGCGTACCCGGAAGAATACTTTATCGGACAAACCTACCTTTATGATACCTTTCTCCAGGACGTGACGATGAGCGATGAGCTAACTAAAATCACTTGTCCTGTCTTGATCCTTAATGGGAAGGATGATTTCCTGAAACCCGCGAAATTCTCACGGATCCTCCATGAGAACATCAAGGATTCGCAATGGATCGAACTTCCCGATTGCGGCCATGTGGCGATCTTCGAACAAGCCCAGACCGTGAACACCTGTATCCTTGGATTCATTACCCGACATCATCTCTAGGAGGCATCATGCAAGAGACACTTCGCATCTATCTTCCCTTCGTCATCATCGGTGTTGTCTATTTCCTGATCGTAACCGGATTGAAGAAAAAATTCCGGATAGGATATTTGAAAGGATTGTGGTTACCGTTGGGCGTCGTCATCCTGTTCTTCGGATTGGCCGTCTATGCCCGGGTGAATCCCCAACCGGGATCGTGGAACGATCTCGTGTTCGCCGCGATGACCGCTGTCTCTACGCTCACCTTGGCCACGTATGTGATCCTTTGGTTGGTCGTAAGTCTCTTTTCAAAGAAGTAGTTGTCATGTCTTCCGCCAATGAATGGCGGATGTAGGAGGACCCATGGAATATTTGACTCCCTATCTCGTCGCTCTTGCCATCGGTTTAGCGTACTTCGGCATCGTCATGTTTTTGGTCAAGAAATTCAATTTTAAGTATTCATACGGCTTGGTCTTGCCTCTTGCCTTGGTGCTCTTCTTCGTCGTCATGACCTTCGTCGGAGGTCAAACGGATACGACGGGTTGGCAAGCTTTGGGTTATTTGGTGATGACCATCCTCTCGGGTGTCGTCCTGATCGGTTACGTTCTGGGTTGGGTCGGCGTCATCCTGACGAAAAAGAAAGCCTGATTCGCTTGACGAGGATGACCGCGACTGCTATCATTGTGGATGTTAAAGGGAGTAGGGGCCAGCAATGGTGATCCGTTCCGTCATCACGGTGGTAACATCCGGACGTATCGTAAGCTCAAGACTTTATCCAAGGGGGTAAAGTCTTTTTTTATCCCGGATCTGGAGGTATCTATGAATCCGAAAAAAGCATGGCATACGATTCCGCTTGAAGAGACGCTAAAGCAAACCAATCTTCAAGACGGACTCAACGACGGGCAGGTTGCGAAGCAGAGGGAAGAATTTGGCGAAAACAAACTGAAGGAAGGGAAGAAACCCAGTCTCCTTCAGATGTTTTTCGAACAGTTCAACAACACGATGATCATCATCCTCGTGATCGCTTCCGTCATCTCTTTCTTTTTGGGCGAGGAAGCCGATGCGATCATCATCCTCGCGATCGTCGTGCTCAACGCGATCTTGGGTGTGATCCAGGAAGACAGGGCGGAGAAGGCCTTGGCCGCCTTGAAAGAGATGTCCGCGCCGTTGGCGAAAGTGCGGCGAAACGGGAAGGAAATCGTCATCCCGTCCAGCGAAGTCGTCCCGATGGATCTGTTGATCCTGGAAGCCGGCGATAAAGTCGCGGCGGATGTACGGTTGGTCAAGACATCCAGTTGTCAAATCCAAGAATCCTCCCTGACCGGGGAATCCGTTCCGGTCGACAAATCCGAAGACGTCGTCGTCGATGAGAAAGCCGCGCTGGGCGATCGCCTGAACATGGCCTATGCCTCCTCCAACGTGACCTATGGCCGAGCAGTGGGCTTGGTCGTCGGGATCGGGATGGATACCGAAGTGGGCAAGATCGCCACGATGTTGAGCGGGGCGGGCGACGAAAGCACGCCGCTTCAGAAGAAACTCGACCAACTCGGCAAAGTGCTGGGGATCGGCGCCCTTCTTTCCGTCATCCTCATTTTCTTCATCGGACTTTTCAATCAGAAACCGATCCTTGAAATGTTTATGACCTCGGTATCTTTAGCCGTCGCGGTCATTCCGGAAAGTCTGCCCGCCGTCGCCACGATCGTCATGGCGATGGGGGTCCAACGACTCGCAAAGAAAAACGCGATCATCCGCAACCTCTCCAGCGTCGAAACCTTGGGATCGGCCACCGTCATCTGTTCCGATAAAACCGGGACGCTGACGCAGAATAAAATGACCGTCACCACCCATTGGGTCAACCATGAAGAAAATCTGACCGACCTGGTCCGTGCCGCGTTCTTGTGCAACGACGCGCGGATCGTGGATGGGAAATGGTTGGGGGATCCGACCGAAACCGCTCTGTCCGAATGGGCGCAGCGCCAGGGCTTGAATCTTGCGGAAACCACGAACGCGTACCCGCGCGTTGCGGAAGTCCCGTTTGACTCCGGTCGTAAAAAAATGACGACCGTCCATCAGTTGGACGAGGTCATCATGGCGTATGTGAAAGGCGGGGTCGACGAAGTGTTGGCGGGGGTCACGAACATCGCCGAAGGGTCGAGTCGTCGACCGATCACCGATCAAGATAAGATCGAAATCCAGAAAGTCAACCAACAACTGGGAGAAGGCGCTTTACGCGTCTTGGCCTTTGCGAGACGTGAACTCGATGAAATCATTAAGGACGGGGACGTCCGTGCCGAACAACACCTGACCTTCGTCGGCTTGACCGGCATGATCGATCCTCCGCGCGAGGAAGTCAAAGACGCGGTACGGGAATGTAAGGAAGCCGGCATCCGCGCCGTCATGATCACGGGCGACCATGCGACCACCGCCCAAGCCATCGGAAAGCAGATCGGACTGATGGAAGAAGGCGACCGTGTCGTCACGGGTGTCGAATTGGATGCGATGAGCGACGATGAACTTTTCAACCAAGTCCGTCAGATCGCCGTCTATGCCCGCGTTTCACCGGAACATAAAATGCGGATCATCGATGCCTGGAAGAAACAGGGCGAAGTCGTCGCGATGACCGGGGACGGCGTCAACGACGCACCGGCCCTTAAGAAGTCGGATATCGGCGCTGCGATGGGATTGGTCGGAACGGAAGTCGCCAAAGGTGCGGCCGACATGGTCTTGACCGACGATAATTTCGCCACGGTCGTCAACGCGGTCGAAGAAGGACGCCGGATCCGCGACAACATCACCAAGGCGATCTCGTATCTGCTGTCATGCAACGTCGGCGAATTATCCGTCTTGTTGGTAGCGACCTTCCTGAACTGGAGTACGCCTTTGCTTCCGATCCACATTCTATGGATCAACCTGGTCACCGATAGTCTGCCTGCCTTGGCGTTGGGCGTCGACCCTGCGGAAGCGGGCATCATGAAACGTCAACCCAAACGCGATACCAGCCTTCTCACCGGAGGCATGTTGTGGCGGATCCTCTATCAAGGCTTGATGATCGGTTCATTGACCCTGATCGCCTATCTCTACGGATCGGGACGATTGGGTGTGGAAGGGACGGAAAACCTGGGACAAACCATGGCCTTCACCGTCCTGGCCTTCAGCCAATTGGTCCACTCCTACAACATCCACTCCGTCCGTCACAGTTTCTTCACCAGCTTCTATAAGAACCGCTGGTTATTGTTGGCGACCTTCGTCAATGCGTTGATGATGCTGGCCGTCCTCTTTATCCCGGGGGTCAACACGCTCTTCAAATTGACGATGATGGACCTTCACCATTGGGAAGTCGTCTTGATGCTGGTATTCATCCCGATCCCCGTGGTCGAACTCTTCAAGTTACTGAGAATCAACGGGAAAGAATAAACAAAGGCGGTCATGAGTGTCATGACCGCCTCTTCTTTATCTTTGGTATACGATCCTTCCATCCACCATCGTCATCTCGACCTTCACTTCTTTGATGAGTGTCGGATCCAAATCGAAGATGGATCGATCCAACACCACCAGGTCGGCCAAGTATCCTGGATACAGCCGTCCTTTTTGGTGTTCGTCGAAACTGGCATACGCTCCACCGAGCGTATACCGGTCGATCGCCGTTGCGAGATCGACCCTCTCTTGCGGATAAAACCCGCCTTCGGGGAACAAGGATAGATCCTGCCGGTTGACGGCGCAATGGATGCAATGGAAGACATTGAAGCCTTCGACCGGTGAATCGGTCCCGTAGGCGGTGCGGATCCCCAGTTTCTCCATCGTTTGAAACGCATAGGAAGTGGAAGCAAGGGGTTTACCCACCCGGTCTTCGACGATATGCAGGTCATAATGGAGGAAAATCGGTTGGACATAGGCCAAGACATCCAGTTTTGCGAAACGTTCAAGCAAGGGGATGTCGGTGATCTGGCAATGGATGATTCCGTGACGTAGTTCGTTTGAACCGTGGATCACCTCTTCATACACATCCAATACATTGGCCATCGCCTGGTCGCCGATCGCATGGATGGCGACTTGGATGCCGTTTCGATCCGCGACCCTTACCCATTCGTTTAGCGTTTCCGGGGTCAGGCATTCGATCCCTTGCGTCGAAGGATCATCCGCATAGGGAGATCGCACTAGCGCGGTACGTGCGCCCAGCGATCCGTCGACGAAGAGTTTCAGGGGTCCGTAACGGTTGAAGTCGTTCTCGCTTCGATGGTATCCGTCGCGAATCCTCTCTTCAAAGGCTTCCACATCGATGAAACTGGTTTGATGGTAGACGCGTACGGTGGGCGTAGCGGATGAGTAGATCCGATACGCTTCTTCCATCGCTTCATACCCTTCCTTTCCAACATTGATATCGTTGGACTGGACGGATGTGATCCCGTAGGAATTCGCGATCGCACCGACTTGGTCGAGTAGGGTAGTGTAGTCTTGTGTGGAGGGTTGGCTTTGAAGAGAGCCTAGCAACACCATCGCGTTTTCCCTGAAAACGCCCGTCGGTTCTCCCGCCGGATCGACATCGAAATGTCCGCCGTCGATCTGAAGCGTGTTCGAAGAAACCTGACAGACTTCCAAGGCTTTCGAGTTGCAGACCACGACGTGTCCGCATGCCCTGGAGAAGACGATCGGGAAGTCGGACGAAATCTTATCCAAATCCTGCCGATTCAGCAAGCGGCTTTCGTCGGTGAAATAATCCTGGTTCCATCCCCGCCCGAAGAGAACGGAAGGGGAAGGATGCGTGGAAAGGAAATCCTTTCCACGCTGAATCACCGTCTGGATCGAATCGGATCCGTACAGGTCGACGGTCGTGAAGGCGATCGCGCTCATCAGGAAGTGCTGGTGGGAATCGTTGAAACCGGGAACGACCGTACGTCCTTGAAGGTCGACGCAAAGATTCGCTTCCTCACGCAACGCAAACAAGTCGTCGTCGCTACCGACCGTAATGATTCTGTTGTCTTCGATCAAGATCGACTGTGCGAACATGTCGCGGTCTTGATAGATGTTTCCGTTGTAGAGCAGCGTTTTCATGGTTTACCCCAGTTGGTTCTTTGGTATGAACCGATAGATCAAGTATGCGGCAGCCGGAATCAATAGGCTAAGAAGCGAATTATTGAAGTCGCTGGTCATCAAGGTGTTCACCAACAAGCCGACCATCACCAAGGTCGCAAGGATGGGGACGATAGGATAACCCCAGACCCGGTAAGGACGCTCGATGGTGGGAAGCGTACGGCGGAAGATGATGACGGAGAAGAAGATCAAGCCGTTGAAGATCAGACCTTGGAGAACGACCAAGGAGGTTAATTGATTCAAGTTGCGGAAGAAGACCAGAATGATCGAAACGACGGCGGACAGGATAATCGCGTTGGCCGGCGTTTTCGTCGAAGGGTTGATTTCACCCACGCGACGGAAGAACAAACCGTCTTTCGCCATGGCATAGTAGAGACGGGGGAAGACCATGACACAGCCGTTGGTCGCCCCGAAGACCGAAATCAGCATCCCCAATCCGACCAAGGTCGAACCGAAGCCACCCAACAGACGATTGGCGACCGTGGTCCCCAAGAAGAGGTTCCCGCCGGCGATCGCATCGACGATCTCCTGGAAACTCAGGACGCGATAGATCGCGAAATTGAAGAGGACATAGAGGATCATGACGAAGAAGATCGCGATGACCAAAGCCAAAGGAAGGTTGCGCTTGGGGTTCTTGAGTTCTTCGCTGACGTTGTTGAGGTTGGTCCATCCTTCATAAGCCCATAGGGTCGCGACGACACCCATCGCGACCATGGAAATCAATCCCATGACATCGACGGAAGCATCCACGTTGATCGAAAGATCCGGGGATTGATTTCCCAAGAATAAACCCAAACCCAGGATGATCAGGATCGGAACCAGTTTCGCCACCGTGAACAAGTTCTGGATCCACGATCCGAACTTGACCCCGTAGTAGTTCGCGATCGTCAATACGACGATGACAAGGATGGCGATCCCTTTCTGCGTCGCTTCGTTGATCGCGACGAAGTTACTCAGGATCGTCGCGAAGGCCAAGGCCAACGCCGCGATCGAACCGGAACTGCCGAGGATGAAACTGCTGAAGCCGCTCATGAAGGCGACGGACTTGCCATAGGCTTCACGCAGGTAGACATAACTGCCGCCGGCACGGGGCATCATCGCCCCCAGTTCAGCATAACATAATCCGCTGATCAATGTGACGATTCCGCCGACCACCCAGGCCAATAACGCCAAGCCCTGCGAATTCCCCGCGAACATGAAGACATAGGAACCGAGGTAGAAAATCCCCGACCCGACCATGATCCCCACCAATATACTGACTCCTCCGAATAGACTGATCTCCCTTGAAAGCTCGGTTTCCGTGCTTTGTAGCTCACGGATGTGTTGGTTGATGCTCATGTGTTTACCTCCCTGGTACAAAAAGATTGCATCGTACCGATGCAACCTGTTTTAGAAAGGTACACATCGATAGCGCCTCTGTCCGTTTGGGGACAGGAGTGCAGCGGGTATTCCCCGAAGCACCAACGAATGGATCTCATCCCATTCATTTCGGCGTTCTTGCCTTTCGTTAAGTTGTTCGAGTGACCTCTCCCTTAACTACTCATCGCAAACGCGCCTCTATCAATCTTGGGGTTAGGATAACAAATCCATCTTGAAAAGTAAAGCATATTTTCAGAAAATATCGGGAAATTTACATTATTTATTCGATATTCAAAGGATTTATCTCTTCTTTTGATTTCTCACGTACGCCTTGTAATTCGGAACGAGGGTATTTATACTTGAATGGAGAACACGCGAAACAGTCGTGAATAAGATCGAAAGAGAGGTCCTATGGAAAAATTCGATGCCCGTGACATCCACGGGAATTTACTGGGTGCCGAGATGATTCGCGGAGAAAAGGCGAAGGACGGGCATTACCATGTCGTGGTCGAAGTGTATACGATCAATCGCCAAGGGAGAATCTTGACCACGCTGCGTCATCCTGAGAAACCGTTCGGTCACCAATGGGAGATCACCGGTGGCAGCGTGTTGATGGGGGAAGAAATCCGATCAGGGGCTTTACGTGAACTTGCTGAAGAAACCGGGTTGGTCGCTGAAGATAAAGACTTGATCGAATTCTACCGTCATGTGAGCGGGGATAGCCTGTACCATAGCTACATCGTCGTCTTGGATGCGGAAGAGGAAGATGTCGTGTTACAGGAAGGGGAGACGGTCGATTTCGAATTCTTAAGTTTGGATGATTTCGAAGAACGCTTGGAGAGTGAAGCCTTCGTATCCACGATCCGTGAACGATATCGCTTGCATCGTCATTTGTTCCACGCGACCTACCAAAAACACATCGTATGAAAAAGACTTCGGGATTATTCCGAAGTCTTATTTTCTGGCACATTCGCCGGTTTCGCCGCGTAGGATCTGAATCCCGTGTTCCAATACCGGAAGGATCACATCCAAACATTCGTCGACGGCTTTCTTGCTTCCCGGCATATTGATGATCAGGGTTTGCTTACGGATCCCCGCCACGGCGCGCGACAACATCGCACGGTTGGTGAACGCAAGGCTTTTGGCCCGCATGGCTTCCGGGATGCCCGGCATTTCACGGTCGATCACGTCCTTGGTGGCTTCCGGCGTGATGTCGCGCATCGACATCCCCGTCCCACCGGTCGTCAGGACCAGATGCAAATCCATTTCGTCGACCATCTTGATCAACTCGGCGGAAATCAATGAACGCTCATCCGCGACGATCACGGTATAGACGACTTCCCCCGGGATTTCAGCGACGCGTTTCGCGATCAACTTCCCGCTTTCATCCTCACGCAAGCCTTGCGATCCCTTATCGCTGGCGGTTAATATCCCGACTCGTATCATCACACATCCTCCTTCGATTACGTTCATTGTAGCATAGTTGAAAACGGATGAAGCAGGTAAAATCACTTCTCGGACAAAGCGTAAAGAATTTCATCCCAAACCCTTGGAAAACGCTTACAAAGTAGTGTAAACTAAAAACGTAGACTTACTCCGAGCGTTTCATCCTAAACGATGGCATGGATGCGCGCCGATAGGGTAACCCGGGAAACCGGATTGCCTTCCAATGCGAAAAGGAGGGAAATCATATGAGATTTCAGTTCGCGAAACGTGTCTTTTTCTTTGCGTCCATTTTTGCCCTTGTCCTTTCGCTGAGTGCCTGCGGGAAGAAACTCCCCGACCTCGACGACCCCAACATCATCCTGTCCACCACGACCAGTCTGAACGATTCCGGCTTGCTTGAGTATTTGAATCCGCTGTTACTGAAGGAGACGGGCGTCAAGATGGACATCGTTTCCCAAGGGACGGGGGCGGCGATCCAGACCGCGATGGACGGGAACGCCGATGTCATCTTCGTCCATGCGAAGGCATCGGAAGAAAAGTTCGTCGCCGATGGGTATGGCGTAGAGCGGATCGAGATCATGTATAACTATTTCGTCATCGTCGGACCGAAAGACGATCCCGCGAAGATTAAAGAGGGTGGGTTGAGCGCAAGCCAAGCCTTGGCCAAGATCTACGAAAACCAAGCGATTTTCGTTTCCAGAGGCGATGATTCCGGCACCCATAAGAAAGAATTGGCGTTATGGAAAGCCGCGACGATCACTCCGATCGGGGATGCGTACGTGTCCGCGGGTAAAGGGATGGGCGACGTGTTGACCATGACGGATGAAATGCAAGGGTACACCTTGACCGATAAGGCGACCTATCTTTCGATGAAGGACCAGCTCGATCTTGAAATCCTCGTGGAAGAATCCGCCGATTTATTGAACCAATACACGGTGATCGCGGTGAACCCTGAAAAATGGTCGACCACCAACACAGAAGCCGTCGATGTTTTCATCGACTGGCTGACATCGAAGAAAACCCTGGACCGCATCGCGGAATTCGGTAAAGAAGAGTACGGCGAAGCCTTGTTCTTCATCAACTACGTAGAATAATATGACGGGGTTGCGCGAAGGGATGGCGGAAGCCATCCGATTGATCCTGGGGTTCGACCCCGAGATCCTCAAAATCATCGGACTCACGCTCTTAGTGACGCTAAGTAGCACTTTCTTTGCGTCCATTCTCGGGATTCCGTTGGGAAGTTGGATCGGATTCACCTCCTTTCGCGCCAAACGCCCGATCGTACGCAGTTTGAACGCCCTGATGGGATTGCCTCCCGTGGTCGCCGGATTGGTGGTGTACCTACTATTGACCCGTAAGGGACCCTTGGGGACCTATGGGCTGCTCTTCACCGTACCCGCCATGATTTTGGCGCAGATCCTGATCGTCACCCCGATCGTCGCGAGCCTCACGATTTCGGGGATCCACATGAAAGTGAAGGCGGTCAAGGAAACCTGTATGGGCTTGGGTTTAAGTAAGTTCCATACGATCCAATTGTTGCTTTACGAGTGCCGCTATCCGATCTTGTCCGCCATCGCGGCCGGGTTCGGACGGGCGATCGCCGAAGTCGGGGCGATCATGATGGTCGGGGGAAACATCCAATACAAGACACGGGTGTTGACGACCGCGATCGTTCTTGAAACCGGAAAAGGGAATTATGGCAAGGCGTTGGCGTTGGGCATCGTCCTCTTGTTGATCGCCTTCATCGTCAATTGGGGCATCGGGCTCCTGCAGGAAAGGGGAAACCATGAACGTCGTCGTACATCAAGCTAAGAAAACGATCGTATCGAAGACGATCCTGGATGTTGAAAACCTCACCTTTCCCTCCAATGCGATCGTCATGATCATCGGACCCAACGGAGCCGGTAAGAGCACCTTCTTACGAACGATCTCCGGGATCGACAAGGATTCGATCCGCAATGTCGATATCAACCAACGTAAAGACATCCCGACCGACAGTCTGAACCATATGGTCCAACAGACCTATCTTTTCGATCTGAGTGTCGAAGAGAACCTCAGGCTAGGCGGCAAAGGGATCGAATCGTTGGATGAAAAAGTGGAAGAATTGTTGGTTAAATTGGACTTACTAACGTTGCGTAAAGAGAAATGCCGGAATCTATCCGGGGGCGAAGCGCAGAAGGTCGCGTTCGCCCGTACGATCCTAAGTGAAAAACCTTTGATCTTATTGGATGAACCGACGTCCGCCATGGATGTCAAAGCGACCAAACGATGCGAAGAACTCATCGTCGAATTGAACCGAAAGTGTGGCATCACCTTCCTGATGACCACCCATAATCCTTCCCAGGCGCTTCGGATCGGACATCAGATCCTGATCATGGACCAAGGGAAGATCGTCGAAGCAGGAACCCCGGAGCACATCCAAAACGAAACTTTGGATCCTGCCGCCCAGTCTTATCTGGAGAATTGGAGAGTCGCCCATGCTTAATGTGAAAACCGTTCAGGAAACACTCGACATCATTCAAAACGAATTCGAACGCATCGAAGAACGGGAAGTCCTTCCGCTGGAGAAATGCATGGGAAGGATCCTCTTCGAACCGATCGTCTGTAGCCAAAACATCCCGTCGTTCAACCGTTCCTCGGTGGACGGTTATGCGGTACGTGCGAAAGACACGTACGGATCTTCCGATTCGATCCCGGTCGAACTCCGGTTGATGGAAGCCATAAAAATGGGGATCTCCCCGACCTTTACCTTGAAAGCGAACCATGCGTCCGCCATACCGACCGGAGGGGAACTCCCCGCCGGTGCCGATGCGGTCGTGATGGTCGAATATACCGAAGAACTCAATGAAGGATCCGTCTTCATCCAGAAAGCGGCCGCCCCGGGCAACGACGTCATCCTGAAGGGCGACGACCTGCATGAGGGACAAGTCGTGTTTCCGTCGGGTACGCGTCTGCGTAGCCAGGACATCGGCGTGTTGGCGGCGATGGGGGTCGCTGACGTCGGCGTACTGAAACCTTTACGCATGGCGATCCTGTCGACCGGGGATGAAATCGTCGAAATCAGCGCCACGCCGGTGGGGTCGCAAGTCCGCGATGTGAATGCCTACGTCATTTTGGCTGAAGCACAGCGCATGGGCATCCAAGCCCGTCGCATCGGGATCGTCCGCGATGACGAGGAAACGATCTACCAAACCATTAAAACCGCGATGGAAGACGCCGACATCATCGTCTTGTCGGGAGGGAGTTCGGTCGGGTTGATGGATCGAAGTCTTGAGGTCCTCAACCGGTTGGGGAAACCCGGTGTGCTTGTCCACGGAATCGCGGTCAAGCCGGGTAAACCGACCCTGATCGCACGAGCCAATCAGAAAGCCATCCTGGGCTTGCCGGGTCATCCCGCCTCCGCCTTCACGATCTTCCGTGTGATCGGGAAAGCGCTCATCGAACGACTCAGCGGAACATCGTTCCCCGACACGATCGTCCAAGCCAAACTCAGTGTCAACATCCCCTCCAATCATGGCAGGGAAGAATACATGCCGGTGAAGTTACGCAAGGAGAACGAAACCCTGATCGCCGACCCGTTGTTCGGGAAATCCGGTCTTATCTCCCTGTTAAGCATGGCGGACGGCTATGTCCGCATCAAACGGGAGAGCGAAGGATTGACACGCGATGCGTGGGTCGACGTGACGCTGTTCGACGAGGTCAAACGATGAAATACAACTACTTAGAGAACCGCAAGCGGGAAGAAGCCGTCGAAGCGTATCTTGACTATGTGGAAGAAAAGTGCGACCGGATCCAAACGGAAGAAATCGGCGTGATGGATGCTTTGCATCGCATCAGCGCCGCCGCCGTCTACGCAACGCATTCTTCGCCCCACTACTATGCGGCGGCGATGGACGGGATTGCGACACGGGCGGATAAAACGTATAAAGCGAGCGAGACGCATCCCGTCACGCTCACCCTCGATGAAGACTATGTCGTGGTGGATACGGGCGATCCGATCGACGAGCGATTCGACACCGTCATCATGATCGAAGAATTGATCCAACGCGACGATCGGCACATCGAACTTCTAAGCGCTGTGACGCCATACAATCACATCCGCCAAATCGGGGAGGATATCTGCCAGGAAGAAGTGCTCTTGCCGTCCAACACCCTGATTCGTCCTTGGACGCTGGGGGCGATGATCGCCGGGGGCGTGACACGACTCAACGTGCGCAAACGCATCAAGGTCGGATTGATTCCGACCGGCGACGAAGTCGTCGCACCCAAACCCGACCCCAAACCCGGCGAAGTCCTCGAATTCAACTCATCGATCTTCAAAGGCATGCTTCAAGAGTGGGGCTGCGACGTCGAAGTGTATCCCATCATCCCGGACCGGATCGAAGCCTTGACCCGATGTCTTGATCAAGCCGTCGATGAATGCGACGTGGTGCTGGTGAATGCGGGATCATCCGCCGGCCGGGACGACTACGCCTCGACGATTCTCAGGAATCTCGGCGAAGTCTTCCTGCATGGCATCGCCATCAAACCGGGAAAACCGACCTTGCTTGGCAGCGTCCGGCGTAAACCTGTGATCGGCGTTCCGGGCTATCCTGTTTCCGGAATCCTGGTACTGGAAGAGATCGTCAAACCGGTCTTGGGTCAATTACGTCGGCTCCCTTACGAAGAAACACCGAAGATGGAAGCCTATCTCACCAAACGCGTCCTATCCGGCTTGAAATATGAAGAATTCATCCGCGTCAAGTTGGGGAAAGTCGACGGGAAATGGATCGCGACCCCGCTCAATCGCGGAGCGGGCGTCGTCACGTCGTTTGTGAAAGCGGATGGCATCGTACGGATTCCTCTGAATACCGAAGGAGTGGAAGCCGGTGAAAAAGTCATCGTCGAGCGTTTGGTTCCGATGAATCAACTTGAAAACACCTTGGTGGTGATCGGCAGCCACGACCCCTTGATCGACCTTCTCAACGACCGTCTGCGCATTCAATCCCCTGAACTCTATCTCTCTTCCACCCATGTCGGTTCGATGGGGGGGATCATGGCGATGAAACGTCATGAAGCCCATCTGACGACCATCCATCTCTTGGATGAAAAGGACGGGACCTACAATCGATCCTACCTTCAAAAATATCTGAACGGCGAGAATCTCGTCTGGATGAAAGGGGTCAAACGCAGCCAAGGTTTGATGGTGGAGGCGGGGAACCCCAAAAACATCCGATCCATCCAAGACCTGATCCGAAGCGATGTTCGCTATGTGAACCGTCAAAAAGGATCCGGGACGCGGATTCTTCTGGATTATCTCCTCACGCAAAACCAAATATCTTCAGACGACATCTACGGATATGACCGCGAGGAATTCACCCATCTCTCCGTCGCCGTCCAAGTGTCGCAGGGATCGGCGGATTGCGGATTGGGCATCTATTCCGCGGCGAAAATCTACGGGTTGGACTTCATCCCGCTCTGTGAAGAAGACTATGACTTTATCCTACGGGCGGACATGATGGACGACCCGCGCACGCACGCGTTCCTTGCTTGCCTGCATCACCCCGACTTCGCCGAGAAACTGACATCGATGGGTGGCTACACCCTGGATGAACTCGGTCGAATCATTGAATGGAGGAATACGAATGATTGATCAATTCGGAAGAAACATCGAATACCTGCGTCTCTCCATCACGGATAAATGCAACATGAAGTGCATCTATTGCAACCCCGACGGTAAACTCTGCACGCCGCCCGAGTCGTTTCAACTCTCTGTCGACGACATCGAACGTACGGTCAAGGCCATGGTGAGGGTCGGGATCAAGAAAGTCCGGATCACCGGGGGCGAACCGACGGTGCGCCCCGACTTGATCGACATCGTCGCGAAAATCGCGGCGATCCAGGGCATCGAAGACATTTCGATGACCACCAACGGCCTTCGTCTTCCTCAACTCGCCGTCCAACTGAAACACGCCGGTCTCCATCGCCTCAACATCTCGCTAGACTCCTTGGATCCTGTCAAATTCGAAGAAATCACCGGCGGCGGGAAACTTAGTTCGGTCCTTGAAGGAATCGACTTGGCCTTGTCGATCGGATTGACACCGATCAAAATCAACACGGTCTTGATCCGCGGAATCAACGACAATGAGATCGACGGCTTGATCGACTTGGCGAAAGACCGTCCGATCGACGTTCGATTCATCGAACTGATGCCGATCGGACCCTACGGAGAGTCCAATAAAAGTTCGATCCTGACCAGCGACGAAGTCTTGGCCAAACGCCCGCAGCTTACCCTTCTTCAGCGCGACGACAAAGGCGCGCCGGCCGTCTACTACGGAATCGAAGGGTATCAAGGACGGATCGGATTCATCTCCCCCATCAGCCATGAATTCTGCGGCGACTGCAATCGGATCCGTGTCACGGCGGATGGCAAAATCCGCCCCTGCCTGGGTCATAACGGGGAAGTCGACATCCTCCCCTTCTTCGCGCTGGCGGAAGCGGAATTCGACGCTAAAATCGCGGACATCATCTTCCATAAACCCCGCGGACACCATTTCAATACAGGATTCAATTCCAAACGGAACATGAATCGGATCGGAGGCTAACATGGAACTCTCGCATCTCGACGAACACGGAAACGCCAGGATGGTCGATGTGACCGAAAAGGCCAATACGCTACGCGTCGCCACGGCGTCCAGCATCGTCACGATGGACGCGTCGACGCTACATCTTATCCAAGTCCGAGGTCTACCCAAGGGCGATGTCCTCGCGACCGCTCGCATCGCCGGGATCCAGGGTGCCAAGCGCACCCATGAACTGATCCCGATGTGTCACAATCTTCCGCTGGATGCGGTTGAAATCGACTTCACAGTCGATGAAGAACACAGCGCCATCCACATCGAAGCCACCGCGAAATGCGTATGGAAGACCGGTGTGGAAATGGAAGCCATGACGGCCGTCGCGATCGCCGGGCTGACGATCTACGACATGGTGAAGGCGGTCGATAAACACGTGGTGATTTCGGAAATCAGACTCGAAAAGAAAAGCGGCGGTAAATCCGGTGAATTCATCCGCCAACGAAAGGTACTCTAATGGCAAAGGTCCTCGCAATCAACATCAGTGAGAAAAAAGGGGTGGTCAAACATCCCATCCCCGAGGGCGAATTCATCGTCGACTGGGGCTTGAAAGACGACGCCCACGGTGGGAATTGGCATCGCCAAGTCAGCTTGTTGGGGAAAGAAAGCGTCGACAAGATGACCAAGCTCGGAATCAAAGGCTTATGTAGCGGGAAGTTCGCCGAGAACCTGACCACCGAAGGCATCGAACTTTATACCTTGCCGATCGGGACAAAACTCAAAATCAACGACGTGGTCATGGAAGTCACCCAGATCGGAAAAGAATGCCATCTGGGGTGTCAGATTAGACAGTTGGTCGGCGATTGCATCATGCCCCGCGAAGGGATCTTCACGAAAATAATTAGTCCCGGGACCATCCGGCCGGGCGATGAAATCCATCTCATTCCTTGACTTCCGCATTTCGGGAGTCTTTTTCAACGTTCCTTGATAATCCTGCTTGAATCCTAAGGAAAGCATGGTATACTATCAATGTTAGCAGAGGCTAACTTAGAGACGAGGTCAGCGATGACACTAAAAGAAATCTTGCCCGGCCAGAGATGCATCATCGAAGGCGTAGGGAAAAAAAGTACGCTGCGTAAGCGTATCATCGATATGGGGTTGACCATGGGGACGGAAGTCATGGTACGTAAGTTCGCTCCGATGGGCGATCCGATCGAAATCACCGTCCGGGGGTATGAACTTACCCTTCGTTTACAGGAAGCGGCGGAAATCTTCGTCCGGAGGTTGGCCGATGAGCATTAAGATCGCCTTGGTCGGCAACCCGAATTCAGGGAAGACGACCCTTTTTAACGAATTGACGGGATCCAACCAATACGTCGGCAATTGGCCGGGGGTGACGGTCGAAAAGAAGACCGGGAAAGTCCGCAATTGCCCGCAGGACATCCAGGTCACCGATCTGCCCGGGATTTATTCCTTATCGACCTATTCGCTGGAAGAAGTCATCGCCCGCGAATACATCGAAAGCACCGAAGCCGAACTCATCGTCAATATCGTCGATGCGTCCAATCTGGAACGCAACCTCTTCTTAAGCCTCCAATTGCTTGAAGTCGGGAAACCGATGGTCATCGCACTCAATATGATGGATGTCCTGGAACATCGCGGCGATCATCTCGACGTCGCCAAACTCCAAAAAGAATTGGGCGTTCCGGTGATCCCCATCGTCGCGGCCAAAGGGGTCGGCATCGACGACTTGGTCAACGCGATTCTGAGTCATGATCGTAGCGTCGCCCCGTTTAAAGAAATCTATAATCCGACGATTCTCAAACTGGTGAAACACCTGGAGAAAGAATTGAAGGTTGAAACCAGCTCGAAGATGCATGCCCTGCGTTTCATCGACGAAGGGCCGAGCGCGATCGACGGTCACAAGCATGAACCCATCCAAATGGCCGTGCTCAACGAAGAAGTCGATCGACAACTCCAGGATTATCCCCTGGATCGCGATATGATCATCTCCGATGAAAAATACCAGTACATCACGGCGATCACGAAGAAAGTCTTCGTTAAGAACGTCGATGCGAAAGTCAGCCTGTCCCGTCGGATCGACGAGGTCGTCACCCATCGTGTTCTGGCGATCCCGATCTTCCTCTTGATCATGTACGGTGTCTTCATGACGGCCTTCGGTCCGATCGGTGGCACCGTCAAGAGTGCGTTCGAGTATCTGATCAACGACATCATCATCGCCAACATCGCGTCCTTCCTCATCAACGTCGGGGTTTCCGAAGGTCTGTATTCCTTGATCGTCGACGGTATGCTTGGCGGAGTCGGATCGGTCTTGGGCTTCCTGCCTGAAATCGCCGTCCTGTTCCTCATGCTTTCGATCCTGGAAGACAGCGGCTATATGTCCCGCGCCGCCTTCATCATGGACCGCATGCTTCGCCGTTTCGGTCTCTCCGGCAAATCCTTCATCCCCATGATCCTGGGTTTCGGTTGTACGGTCCCCGCCTTGATGGCGACCCGTACGCTTGAGAACGAACGCGATCGTCGCTTGACCATGATGATCACACCGTTCATGTCCTGCGGGGCGCGATTCCCCATCTATGCGGTCATGGCGGCCGCGTTCTTCGCCGCCGACCAAGCCTTGGTCGTCTATTCGATGTATGTCCTGGGCATCGCGGTCGCGATGTTGTCGGGACTGTTCCTCAAGCGCTATGTCACCAAAGGGCGGGTTTCCAACTTCATCATGGAATTGCCCGAATACCGCATGCCGACCCTGCGCAACCTCTTCATGCACACCTGGGAGAGAGTCAAAGGATTCCTCATCAAAGCCGGGACCGTCCTGCTTTTCGCCAGCATGGTCATTTGGTTCATGAGTACGTATGACTTTTCATTCCGGATGGTCGAGGACAGTTCGCTCTCCATCATCGGGTCCCTTGGGAAAGCGATCGCTCCGATCTTCTCCCCCTTGGGCTTCGGGGAATGGAAGGCTTCCATGGCCTTGATCGTCGGTTTCGTCGCCAAGGAAGCGGTCGTCAGTACGATGGGCGTCCTCTATGGCGTCGGTGATGTCCTGGTGTCCAACCCCGATGCGCTCACTACGCCGCTACAAGCGGTGTTCACCCCGCTTTCCGCCTATGCCTTCATGGCCTTCGCCCTCTTGTATACCCCGTGCATCGCAGCCGTCGTGACCCTGCGTCGCGAAATGGCTTCTTTGAAATGGACCCTGATCGCCATCGGTTATCAAACCGCCGTGGCCTGGGTCGTCGCCTTCGCCATCTATCAGGGCGGCTTGCTGATCGGTTTGAGGTAGGAGAACAACATGGCCGATATCTTGATCGGCGGCGTGGTCCTTGGGATCTTCGCCGCCTTGGCATATATCTTGTTTTTTAAGAAGAAGAAAGACGGATGCCATACCTCCGCTTCCTGCGCAGGATGCGCCGAAGCGACAACGTGTGAGACAAGCTGTTCTCATTGCAGTCCGGAAGAACTAAAGAACGAATTAAGAAAAGCTTTGCGCGAATAAAGGAGGGGAAAGCATGAGTGAAGTCGTGAATCTGTCGCCATCCAGCGAAGACTATCTGGAAGCGATCTATCGCTTAAGCATGTTAGGGAAGACCGGGGTTCGATCCAGCGATGTGGCGAGCTTATTGAAGGTCGCCAAACCCAGCGTCAACCGGGCTTTGAAGATGCTGACGGACGGGGGATGGATCACGCAGGAACCCTATGCCTTGATCTATCTGACCGAGGAAGGCTTGAAGACGGCGGAGAGTATTTTTAGCCGCCATCGCACCTTGCAGCTCTTCTTGCGCGAAGTGTTGAAGGTGGAAGAACCGATCGCCGAAGACGATGCCTGCAAGATGGAACATGTGATCAGCGACGAGACCATGAAAGCCATCCATTCCTTCATGAAAGGATACTTCTCCCCATGATCGAAACCATCGACCTGCACCAACTGACACGCAAGGAAGCGGAGTTCGTTTTGAACTTCCGGATCAACGCCATGCCCTCGTCGGTCCGCGAAATCGTCGTCATCCACGGCTATCACAACGGGATCAAACTACGGGGCTATGTGCGCAATGTTTACGCCCATCCGCGCGTTATCCAAAAGATTGCCTCGACGAATCCCGGCGAGACGATCTTCCAACTCAAGAAGTAGCTTTGACTTTTGACGGCGTCGGATGACAAGCTTGAAAATCATGACGGAAAATTGGAATTGACGCAGTCAAAAATAGTGATACAATAGCAACAGTACGACTTTGTTTACATACCATCCTATCTTCCACACCCCGAACTCATGGAATCTTCAGTATGAAAGGTGGACACCATGGATCATCTCCCGTTCAATGAAATTACGGAATCTGAATTGACTCTGTTTCGACAGTTCATCTCACTGCCGATGGTTTTGTTTAACGAAGAGAAGGTCTTTTCCGTCAACGAAGGGTTCTATACGGTTTGCGGAACGCGCGACCATGCGCTTTTAAACCAAAAATTCAACGGGATCATGCGCGACGAACGCCACATCCAAGCGGTGAGGGAGTCCTTGAACACCGGGGATCCGACCCATTTCGAAGTCGAACTGATCCGCGAAGGCCAAGGGACGATTCATCTGGAAATCTCGGGGAAACCCGTGCTTTACCAAGGAAGACCGGTGCTCTTGGCGTTTTTGACTGACATTACGGATGTGAAGAAGACGCAGGAAGATTTGTTGCGTATATCGAAGTTGAGGATGCTGATGCTGGAAGTCACACAATCGGTCTTGGAGACCGAAGACCTGGATCAATTCTTCCACTTGATCCTCACCAACGCCCTGAAAGCCTTGTCCAACGGATCCCTGGGGTCGATCTTGGTGAAAGAGCGCACCCATTTCTCCGTCGCTTCGTTTGTGGGCTTTAGCGAAGATATCCTGGATTTTAGACTTCCGATCGAAGACTCCTTCCTCTACCGTACGACGCAAGGGAGGATGGACCGCATCGTCAACATCCCCGACTTGCTTGAAATCGACAGTTACTACATGAACCGTACGATTTTCGGCGAAGAGAAATTCATCAAATCCACCATCACCGCCCCCATCAACATCAAAGGTTCCCTCTTCGGTATCATCAGTATCGACGCCATCGACGTGAACGCCTTCGACGAAGACGATGTACGGTCGATGGAATTCATCAAGAATACGATCGAAATCGCCCTGACCAACCACCTCTCCTACAAGGAGAAGGCGTTCCTGGCCCGCTACGACCGATTAACCAATTTGTATAACCGAACCTACTTCGAAGACCAATTCGGTCTTGTACGCGACCATGCGTTGCGCTATGGCGAATCCTTCAACCTCGTCATGTTCGACGTGGACAATCTGAAGAAGATCAACGATACCTACGGACATCTGGTCGGCGACCGCGTCCTGCAGACGATCGCGCAGGAATTGGAAAGCAATACCCGCAGCAGCGACTTCATCGCGCGTTTCGGAGGGGATGAGTTCGTGGGGATTTTCTACCATACCGATGTGTTGAAACTGGATGAGAAATTCCAGAAACTCCTGGCGAAGATGGTCGAGGATCCGCTCATGGTTTCCGCAAACGAAATCATCTGTTCCTTCAGTTATGGGATTTCGACCTTCCCCGAAAACGGGAAATCGATGAACGAATTGATCAAGACCGCCGATGAAGCCTTGTATGAATGCAAGGCAAGACATCGCAAACACTTCGGCTGACCAAGATTCCATCCTTCTGAAAAAACCAGGGCAAGAGATGAATTCATCAGGAAAAATGCGTACTTGCATCGTTCCTTGGTCAATTCCTCTTGCCTTTTTTTTAGGCGTATGCTAACATAACAATGCACGCTTGATTGGATGGAGATGGACGCTTAGCTCAGCTGGGAGAGCACCTGCTTGACGTGCAGGGGGTCAGGGGTTCGAGCCCCTTAGCGTCCACCATTTTTTTCTAAGTCAGTACTCGGGCGCCCGTGGCGCAATGGATAGCGTTTTTGATTCCGATTCAAAAGGTTGCAGGTTCGAGTCCTGTCGGGCGCGCCATTCTAAATTCGGGACGTAGCACAGCTTGGTAGTGCACTTGCTTCGGGAGCAAGGGGTCGCGTGTTCAAATCACGTCGTCCCGACCATTTGATTTTTGGGGCTGTAGCTCATCTGGTAGAGCACAACGCTGGCAGCGTTGGGGTAGAGAGTTCGAGCCTCTTCAGCTCCACCAAAATCAAGAACGACACGGGAAACCGTGTTTTTTCTTTTTGTGGTAGAATGGATTCGGAGGTTCCCTATGACACAACTCAAACATCATGAAATCATTCAACACAAGGCATGCAGGATCATCGGACGCGCACGACGCGTCAAACCTTTATCCCCCGAAATCTCCAAACTGTGGGACCAATGTTTCTCGGAGGGATTGTTTGAGAAACTGATGGATCCCGATTTCTTCTGCGACGACCTTAAACCGGAAACGGTCGGCGTCATGTATGACTTCAATGAAGAAATGGAGTTCACTTACCTGGTCGGGGTGTTCCTGAAACCCGATGCACCGACTCTCGGGTATGATTTCGTCGAATTCCCGGAAGGACGCGCCATCGTCACCTGGGTCCAAGGACCCGAAAGCAAAATCTACGGCGAAGCGCATACCCTCACCGAAACCAAACTCAACGATCTCGGAATTACCCCGAACTACTCCGGAATCTGCGGGATCGAGATCTATACGATGGAGCGCTTCGTCGCTTCGAAAGAAAAAGGCGACGGCAGCGTTATCCTCGATTATCTGATTCCTTTGAAATAGTTTCACATTCCTTTCACAATTCTTACATACACCTCACACATTACTATCCTATACTTTGTCTATAGTCAAAAGGCTATAAACAAGAGCAGCAATTTCACTTCCCCCTTAAAATCATTTGTCCTATTTCTTTGAAAAACCGTACTGGCAGCGTACGGTTTTTTATTCTGTGGTATAGTGAAGTCGGAGGTGAATCCATGAAAACCTTGGTATTTCGCATTCTCCCCGGACAAGATCTCAAGGATCAGATCCGTTCCCGTTGCTTGCACGCCAACGTCCACTCCGGTGCGATATTAAGCGCGGTTGGAAGCGTCAGCCATGCGGTGGTCCGGATCGCCGACGGAAAGACGATCGACGAAAGACACGAAGACATGGAAATCGTCGGATTGAGTGGAACCCTTAGTAAAGACGGGGACCATCTTCACCTGTTATGCATCGATCAAGACCACAAGACCTTCGGAGGACACCTGAAACACGGCACGCTCATCCACACCACCTGCGAAGTCGTGATCGCGGATTTCAGCGATGAATGGGACCTTCACCGAGACATGGATCCTTCGACGGGATTCGACGAATTGACGGTCTCGCAAATCCTGCAAAGCACCGAGTAATTCGACTCCTTTTCACCTTGTTGCAGGCAAAAAAGATTGACATGTCGCCCGTGTTTTCGTATGATATCAATGCACGTGCCGACATAGCTCAATCGGTAGAGCAACTGAATCGTAATCAGTAGGTTGCGGGTTCAATTCCTGTTGTCGGCACCATGAGTTAACAAAGCCTTTAAACAAAGGCTTTTTTCTATGTCCAATCGCTTAAGTGTAACAAATGTGTAACACTTTCAGGGAATTCCTCTAAATAATGAAGACCAATTTCTTGAAATCGTTGTATCCACAGTACTAAATAGGATATGATTTCCTTAATAGCAGGAATAATGGGGGCAATAACTAATGACTGATCCATTTGAAGTCCAGGATCCACTTATGAGCTTAAATATTCTTATCAAGTTAAGTAGAGTAAAAGAAAGCATTATTAATATAGAAGAAGGTCTAATCTATGTATGATGAAGAAATAGAAAATGCTCAAAAAATAATAGATCGCTTAGTAAAACTTATTAAACCATCGAAATTCATCACAATTCTCCTTACGATTGGATTATTAGGCCCTATGGGCAATATTGTACTTATGTCTTATGAGGGAACTGGCATAAATGCTTGGATTTTAGTTTTGGCGATTTTCTGTTTTGTTCTTATAGTCCTAAATTGGATAATCTACTTCTGGTCATTAAGAGAATTTAAGAAAAACAACAATTTGATTTTGACGGCAAAGAATATAGAAGAATCAAAGTATTTTCTATCTGACGCTTGGTTTCTTTTAGCAACAGGAATCACCAAGAAGTCTGGTGTTGATTTTGTTCACGTTTTTTACTTTTATGACTACTACAATCGCTCAACTTTCACAAGGAATGAAATCAATCACGCTTTAACAATATTGATTAAAAATCAATATCTAGAATTGACTTCTGATTTAAAAATAAAATCTTTGGCGAAAACCAAGAGAATATTTAGATGGTTGGGACAGTCATCAGTCGAGAAAATACTCAATGTCCTTAACAATCAGGATGATTTGTCAGTTGAACAGGTTATTGAGTATATTACTTCGCAGAATTATGATCAACTCATCATGAACTATGGAATCTACTTCGATAAATTAAATAAGTAGCCCGAAGATAACGTTATATTCATAAAATTGAAAGTAATTAGGGAGTTTTATATTATGAGAACGTGAAGTTCAATGGCGTATTTCTGATATATCAAATCAACTTAATGAATAATATTGAAGAGTATAATCGTGATGGGGAATTATATGCAGTTGCATAACTAGAGAACAATAAAACGACTTTAATATCGAAACTGATTCATAACTGGGTCTTCATACGTCGACACGTTCGAACGTAATCGAGTAGGGTAGGCATACTTACTACATGAAGTGATCGTGCGATCACGGCTGCATACGGAGACCACGTACGATTAAATGGAATTGAACTTAAGGACTGATACGTAATTCATAAATGGAATATTGGTATTCATTAATTAATTAGATGGGAGAATTTAAAATGAAATACAAATTGTTCAGTACTCATGACCTAAGAGAAGATGAATTTCAATACAGAAAACTGAACGATTTAGAAAAGTGGAGGGACTATCCACTTGATGACCATTGGTTCGAGTTTGAAATGCTTCCATATTACTCCGAAATGTATTGGGGAGTATCAGACAAGTCAGATAGCAAATTTGAAGAATTATGGTTTGACTTTCTAGAAGGAAATGACAAAGCTAGGATCGGATCAATGTCAATCATCGCAAAAGTATTCCCTATAGAACTCTATAATAAAATAATTCAGGTTCATAAAAACTTAGATAAAGAGGCAAATTGTAAGATGAAGTCGTCCACCTAGAAAAACAAAAGCATCACGCACGGAATCCAGGTATCATAGAGTTGCGAAACACATGAGAGAGGATCCATGAATGATGCAACACAATGATACAACGAGGCGGTCCAAAGGACAACACTTAACCTATTTCGAGCGAACAGAAATTCAGTCAATGAAACGACTCGGGATGTCCAATCGGTGGATCGCCGCGCAACTCGGACGCAGCCACAGCACCATTAACGATGAAATCAAACGGGGGACGGTTGTTCAAAAGAAGCTCGTCAATGGGAAACCTTTCTTTTTTGAAGACTATTATGGCGAAACCGATCAAATCGTTTACGAGAGAAATCGCGAAGCAAGTAAACCACGGTATAAACTCGTTCGTATCGAGAAATTCATTGCTTACGTACAGGAGAAAATGCAAAGCAATAAATGGTCTCCGGATGTCATTGTCGGTCGCGCGATTGAAGAAGGGACCTTCACATCCCAGGAGCGAGTGTGTGCCAAAACGCTTTATCGATATATCGACGAAGGACTGATTGAGCTCACAAATCTAGACTTGTGGGCGAAAGTTCGACGGAAATCAAAGACCAAACGGAATCGTGCGCACAAACGTGTCCTCGGACAATCCATCGAAGCGCGTCCCCTAGAGATCAATCATCGTCAAACTTTCGGTCATTGGGAAATCGACACCGTCATCGGAAAGAAAACCAAAGACGAGCCGGTTCTCCTCACGATCACAGAGCGCTTATCACGCTATCAGATCATCATCAAATTACCGGGTAAGAATGAAGCTGTGGTGAAGGAAGCCCTCGAACAGATATCCAAAGACAATCCTTACTTCCCACTCATCTTCAAGTCGATTACAGCGGATAACGGATCTGAATTCGCAAGTTTATCCGAAGCACTTATGGACCGTAGCGCCGTCTATTTCGCCCATCCATTCTCGTCGTGGGAACGGGGAACCAATGAGAAGCATAACGGGATCTTGCGCCGCTTTCTTCCGAAAGGAAAGTCGTTGAAGGATGTTTCGTTGGAACAGATCCAACAAATCACGAACTGGATGAATCATTTACCACGTAAACTTCTCAAATATCGAACCCCCACCGAAGCGATTCTTGTTCACTTTAGCTTAATTCAAGCAACGATCTGACTCCAGATTCTTCTTTTTCAAAAAGTGGACGACTTCTCATTGCATTTTGCGACTNANATAAAGAACACAAATCATTTCTTTTACAAACTGTTGTTCCGGATTATCTGCCTCTATTAATTGATAGAGACAAAGTAAGAGATTTTAATTTTCCAAGTAACTACAATGAAGATATTTGGGTAATGATTCTCAAAACATTGCTTGAAAATTCGACTGTGAAGGAAGAGTTCGAATAGCTATCAGGTCAGTCCTGTGTCTCCATACGTCGACACGTTCGCACGAAATCGAGCAGGACAGGCATATTTACTACCGGCTGTGATCGTGCGAACACGCCTGCATATGAAGACTACATTGAGAAATATCTGTAACTTTAGATGTGATTCGGATATGATTTCGGTAATGGAAACCGGGGGAAATGTTATGGCAAAAAGAAGAATATCAATTCTATTTGAGATTGTCATTTATGTAATTACTAGTTTTATTTTCTTGTATATTTTTACCGGTGTTTATCTATGGTCTATGGATATCGGATCAACAAACAGATTGCTATTTGGGATTTTGCTATCTATCCAGTTCTTAATAATCGAGATTTGGGTAATATTTAGAGAGTTTTCTTCTCGATATCCTAAAAAGGAAAAGACGATACTCTGAACTAACTTAATCGATTAATTAGCTCAAGAGGTCAGCCCGGTGTCTCCATACGTCGGCACGTTCGTACGAAATCGAGTATGGTAGGCATAGTTACTACTGGAAGTGATCGTTCGATCACAACTTCAAAAACTAGAAAAGGAGGGATTATCTTGAATGAAATTTCTTTTAGTTGGATTTTGATTATGTCTGGGGTAATTTTCGCACTACTTGGATATAGAGTAAATGACTATTCGCATCTTGTAAAAGATCGAAACATAATGCTTCATCGGAAACCGTCTTATCTATTTGTTGATTCAAATAAGGATAAAATCATGTATTCGACATTTGCTTTCCAAATC